>Ga0307517_10001095_pt1 | contig 45813 bp, 51 predicted proteins | sample 23_EM_MG_FD_194515 | JGI IMG/M metagenome (GOLD analysis project Ga0307517, IMG submission 194515) | Populus trichocarpa ectomycorrhiza microbial communities from riparian zone in the Pacific Northwest, United States - 23_EM | ecosystem: Host-associated > Plants > Roots > Unclassified | place...
TGTCACCATCAGGCGACCACATCGTTGCGCGTATGTCGAGGGTTCTCCCCACATCCATGGATATTGGATGGTCGATTGGGATCAGCCCGATTGCAAACCGTGGCATCAAGATCTTACCGACAAGGTATATACGGGGAAACCATGGTCAGACTAAAGTTCGCTGGCAAACACCAATATTAAGGGTTGCACGAACCCAGGATCTGGTACCCGTCGTCTCGAGGCCTGGGTTGTGGGCATCAATGATACGCCAGAACAAGACTGGCGCCTGCTGTGCGAGAGCACGCCTATGACGTGGAACCACGTCACGTATAACAGTGCTACCCACTGCGTGGCAAGCGTGAGTACCATCTTAACTCATGTTTTGTGACAGTATTCTCATGTACTGATTGGCCACTGGTTTTTCAGTTGATTGGGAAGAAATTCGCTATTTGGGATGTTCCCGATAATAGTTGTTGACTCTGTTGAAACGGAGATATCCCTCATGGAAGGAAAGGAATTTGTGCTAGAGTTCGCTACCATCAATCTACAGACTCGTATTCCCCAACTCCTTCGGATGGATGATCACAAAACAGGTGTGCAGGTTAGGGGTGAAGCTTGAATAATGTCGCACTAGAGCCGTAGTTGAGGCTGGGTCGCGTGTAGTACACTTCCGCCTGAGGCACGTCCTACAAGTCTGTAGTTTAGTCCCTCATGTTATGATCTTGCAACGACACGGGTGTATGTCCGATTGGTAACATATATGACAACGCGCACACCTAGCGACCAGGACACTCCCTGTTAACGGGTCCAGAGCATTCCTCGCCTCGTTCAACGCAGCACTCATGCGTTGCATCGTTGCTCGTATCCTCTCGGAACTGTCCGAACCGCCAAACAACCTCTTTGCCCTCACAATCCCAGGCCCTTTCCCTTTGGTTTCCTCTCACCCCTTAGGCCTTGGCGCGTGACGTTTGACGGCGACCCCTCGGCATGGTTTGTGGCCTCCTGGACCCGCGCAAGCGATCTTCGGGTGCGCTTTGAAGAATCCAGTCTTCCTCGTCCCGGGTGGTGGCTTCTTCTTTAGGTGGGGCTCAAACGTCTGCATCACTGGGTTCGACGTCGCTTTAGAGGCGCGGTAGGGATCCGGGGTCCCCCCAGCCGGCGAGCCAATGGTGCCCGGCCTCACTCCATCGAAGGCGCCCTGGCCAGCGAAAACCCACTTGGACATTCACCGATCGCACGCGCACACACTCCTCGCTCCTGTGGCCACAACATCCGCTATGCTCATTCTTGAGAACATCTACTTTCGGAAGGAGTTCAACCCAGAATGAGCTGATGCTCCAGTGGACAGATTTCAATGATTCCGACCGTGGTGAAACACTAGACTGGCCTTGGGAATCCGCAATGATATCGGCTGGACTAGCTACGGATGGTGTGTCCTCTTCAGACGCTTACCCCCCTCTTGGTGTTCAATATGTCGCCCGGACGGACCCAATTAGTAAGGTGCGCCGTTTTCCACTGCGAGAACCTGCCGATAATCGCGTCCCCGTTCTCAGCGGCGTCCCCAGTGAATGTGTAGATTTAATGTATCCCAACGATCACACACCTTTTCGACACTTCAGTCGCCTGACCGCGGCGTCAATCTGCAGTCTACCACGGATTTGGCTACCACCATTCCAGAATGTCCCACCAGTGCTGCCCGTCTCTATTCAGTATTGGGCGAGCAAAAGAAGGAAGCTGCTGTTTTGTCCTCACGGGCATCAGCCGGCAGGTCTCGTTTCTTGATCTGAACATTAGGTTCTCTTGCACGGTCTCAATCTCGTCCCATCCTGAGCCCCATCAAACTAACGCGGGGATTTTGGCATAAATACCCATGCTGTTTTATGAATCTCTAACCGCATTCCCTCGAGACAACTCGCGATGTTGTCAACCCCACAGGCGGTCCGGGCTGGTGAAGATATGTAAGTCGCAGGATGTTACATTTGGCCGCCACGCCTACTCACCTCTTTCTCCAGCATAATATTCAGAGTATGTATCGGTCACCCAGCATGGGGTTTCCCTGACCATTTTTTCAGTATTATTCGATCGCGGTGGCGACTTTGTTTTTCTACGACTACTTCCTCGTCCTATCAGATGAGGTGCGGCCTATCATTGTTTCCGGTATCTGTTCTTCCCTCAAGCTTCTGATGCAACAGGTAAAATATGTGTGGAAGGGGAGGAAAACATGGTGTAAGTACCCCAACTTGTTGCCGGGTTATTGCGAGGGCTTGACAAGTGCTGTCAGTGTTTTATGTCTTTCTTATCGTCAGGAATCAACTTTGCTCGGACGCCCTGGTTAACTCATGGCGGGTGTTAGAACAGATACGCTCCTTTCGTTTCCCAGACATGGGATATCGTAGGTATGTGACATGCGATCTAAATCCCCACTCGATGCTCCATTTCTCACGCGTTTTACCCTAGCTATATGCATGATCTCTGCCAATGTTTTCTGGGGGCGATCTTTGTGAGGATGAAACCTACTACATGGGTTCGAGCGGTACGACTAACGTCCTTCAGGTGTTGGGAATCTTCGATCATCAAGGGCCTGTCTTTCGGGATTTCTACGCTCACGGCCCAAGTGGTAATCGGTACCCGGTCCGTGGTCCTTCCGACTGACCTTTGAACCGTCGTTGAGACCCCTAAATCGCAGGGCATACGCGCTGAACGGACTCAATCGAAAACTTCTGGCCCTGCTCCTGACCCTGGGGTTGCTCAATTTTTCCCTGACTGTCGCACTCGTCCACAACATCATCGTTATAGGTGGGTCACGTTCCATTCTGCGACCAACGAGGGTATTCCTGATGAGATACCAGTCACCCCGCCACCTCTGGATAATCCTACTGAGGCGTTGGGACTATGTTTAAAGAACCCTGGGACATACCTCGGGTTCTTATGCATAGCCTCCATACTTGCCTTCGGTGAGCCTTTCGCCCCAATGAAGTAGACACAAATTCACCATGTATCCAACAGACGCCGTCGCAATCATCTCCATTGTTTTCCGGGTCGTAAAGCTCGCTCGCGAGACCCTCACTTTGAGAAGGATCCTGAAAACCATATTTCGCGATGTTACGATTTACTTTTTGGTGATATTCATTTCCCATCTTTGTCTCATCGTTTCGATCAAGTTCGCAAGGGTATGAGCTCTAATTCTTCACGTCTTTGTCGGTACGGCTAATTCCGTGTTCGTTCAGTTTGAGCTAAAGGTCTTTCCTGTGCTGTGAGACTCCTGTCATCCATTGACCATGGTATTCCGACTTATTCGATTTTCTCTGTACCTGATAGGGGACTCGAGGTGTAGGTGTCGCGTCGACAGTCTCACCATCCACCTCTCACGCCTCTTTTCGTGCGTTAGGATGATACCGATGATGACCTCCCGCTTCACTTTGGCTTTGAGAAAGGTTGCGGACAAGGGTCAAGATTGGGAGGCGCTCACCATCAAGACATTCGCTGCCCGTGCCCCAACCATTCACGACACCAATGACGATGCCTCCCCACGCCCTACAGACCCGGAGGCTGTATGAGTACGGAGTCTGTCGTCGCGTTTATGGATAGAGGGTCCACCAGCCCAAGACAGGTAGAAATGACCCCTCGGTGCCACCGAAGGTATCGTAACATTATGTTTGGCGGTCGCGACATACCCTGTAGGAACACTGTCGAAGTTGCAGCATTCCACTGGCTTCGGTTATTTTTTCCACTGCATAAAATGTCATCCAACGCAAGGTAGATTCCCATCGGAGGACTGTCAAGGAGATTTTGGTTCAGATCATCGGAGAAACGTGAGCGCGCCAGATGCTGACTATCTCTTGTGGTCGAGGATGTTTGCAGAGAGTGGGAGCCATGTACCGAGTCTCTTCACGTGCGATTGGAAATAGTGACTGGCTGGGCGAACCCTATATAAACCATCCTCGAGGAGATTCGGCATAAACACAAACACAAATCTTCTCTCCAATCGACCACTCTTATCGCTCCCAAATCGCCATGACTGTCAAGGAAGTCACCAGCCTTACCGAGTTCCAGGAGATCGTGGGTCCATCTTATCATCACTGCACCTGAGGCCTAAGATTTCACTTTGAATCACCACTTTTTTGGCCGATCTGTGTTCAGATCGCCAGGGACAAAGTCTCAATCTTCGAGTTTTGGGCAACTTGGTGTCCTAGATCCGAAGATTATGGCCCCATCTTCGAAGGGTACTCAAACCTTGCCAAATCCATCGAGTTCTACAAGGTCGATATCAAGGCCGCCATCGACATCGCCAAGGAAGCCGGTATCCTATCTGTATGTGTCTTTTCCACCAGAATCGAGGCCGTAGTTCTGAGGCGTGGAATAGACGCCCACGTTCATTGCCTTCAAGGGCGGAAAGATGGTTGGGTATGTCGCTTCCGATTTTTCCCGGAATTTGCGGGTTCGTTTCTATCCTCCAGACATGCGCACGATACTTGATTAATGATTACTGACCGCTACTTTAAGAAACTCGTCTCTTTACAAATTGACGCCGTCCGAGCGCAATAGCCCATCCACAATATATTCTATCCTTGTAATGACACAGAGACGCAGATCCCGACCGCATGAGATATATTGCTGTGGTACCTCAATGATGTCTCCAAAGCAGACGGTCGACAAATGTGTCGGCATTGTAGCCTTGATGGCGACCTGTGCTGGAGGACGGATGGGAGATACATTATATCCTTCGTGAACGCGCGATCGAGAGAGAGAGAGAGGAAGAAGTTCCGAGAAAAAGTTGCGGCAACAGGTGTTCGCACCGGGCTTCGCGACGTGCGAAGCGATCGACTCAAGTGAAGCTGGGAGTTGCCAATAGGAGATGAGAGATAGGATAGGATCGTCTAACATACCTTTCGAATCTTACCTTACCATCACGAATGCAAAGTGCGCCACGCAGAGGGTGATGTCGTCCCACTTCCAAATTTATCTGGCAGAGACGTTGGGACAACCCTGGAGAGGTTGATGTATTTTATTACCGTGACAAGTCCCTGCAGGATTAGAGTTTGTTCTCTCAGGTTTTGCGCTTTTTTTCGCAACAATACAGTGTGTAATCATTTGTATCATTCGACGCCTTGCTTGCGTAGAATTGACTACCTAGCAGCATCCGGATCACCAAACGACTTCCTTGCCCGCCCAGTCCCAGACCGCACCTCTCTGGTCCTCCCTTAACCCCTCAACGACATCGAGCACCTGTTCTGCGGCCTCCTCGGGTTCGTGTAACTGATCCTCGGGGGTGCTCTTCCAAAAGTCCTTGCTCAATTCCGTCTTCATCGTCCCGGGATGTATACCGACGGCCATTGCGGGTCGCTTCTTCTGCATTAGATGAAGGTCGAACGTGTGCATTGCTTGGTTCAATGCGGCTTTCGAAGCGCGGTAAGAGTACCATCCGCCTTTGCGGTTGTCCCCGATCGAACCCACTCGAGCGGTGATGTGGACCCATTTGGCGAGGGGTTGGTCAGAGAGGGAACCAGACATAGATGCAGAGGGGAGGAAACGAGCGAAATGCTTCATGAGGAAGAGATGGGAGAAGACGTTGACGTCGAAGGTTTTCCGTACGATGGCTAGGTCGATATCATCCGGTTGTTTCTCGGGATTCAGAAGTACGCCTCCCGTGAAGAAACCTGTATGGAGGTATGAACCAGAGGGAAGAGTCTCGTCGAGTTTCTCAGCAGCAGAACGAATGCTCGATTCGTCTTCGAGGTCGAGATGGATCATCTTCAACCTGGAGGGGTCGACGCCGTCCAGGGGGCGAAGGAGCTCATCCTTAACTTTCTCGGGACTCCCTTTGCGATACGTAGCATAGACAGGGAGTTCAGACTTTGAGAGAAGACGTCTAGTCAGAGCGGCGGAGAGACCTCTGGTAGAGGGAGTGACGAGAGCGAACGGATTGAGAGACATGGTAAAGGTTTGAGAGTAAGCGTGTTGGATTTCTAAGGGTGCGAGAGGGAGTATACTGTTGATTATTACTGTAAGATGATGAACAGGGTTATGACGTGCGTGATGTTGGGATCGGGACCAGAGGGGGAAGATTGACAAAGAACCGCGGTTCTCCCCACACCTCTCAAGTGGAAGCCGGACGTGCTTTTGGCAGAACTATCCCCGATGTAGAGGTCCCCGTCGACCAGACATACTTCAACCCTCCACGAATCATGTCTTCTTTCTCGCTAACCCGTTTGTCTAACACCACCAAACGACTTAACGGCCAAACTTCGCGTAACCACAACGCATACAGACGCACCTCTCCAAACGAGATGACCCCAGGCCTTCCCGTGTTTCCCCTCCAATTTCAGTTTAGTTCGGGTGACTTCCCAATAGCACCCCGGGAACCCCTTCGACCCCCACCGCGTCTGGTACACCCTCTGTCCTACGCCATCCTGTGGAAACCGCGACAACACTTGGTACAGAGAAGAAGGAGAGTTTGAGAGGGTAGGAGGTAGTTTGGACGGCAGGAAATGCTGAATAGCTTTCGCGACTGTTTGCGGATTTGGTGCCATTTGACCGTTTGCGGGCGGGAAGCGTCGGTAATTCCCGATGATGCTCAGGACGACTCTCGGATGTCGTCGCGTCCTGTCTTCAACGCGTCTGGCGAGGCCAAACTCTTCTCTCTCATCTAAACCTACTCTACGCGCAGGTGTCGAAACGGACGAGGATGGGATTCCAATTCGTCCAACGTGGTCCGTCAACGAGCTCTTGTCCTCGTATCCAAAACCCACAATTTCCCCTGCGACTTTGAAGCACATGCACGCACTCAGCGCTTTGATCCCTCCGGAGGAAGGTTCTCCCGAGCACGCGAAGCTTACGGAGGAAATGCAGGACCTCATCAAGCTCGTTGAAGCGGTCAAACTTGTGGATACGGATTCCGTCGGTGATAAAAATGGCATTCCGGACGGAAGGATCTGGGCCGAAGGCACTGGGATAGACCTCGACGCTGAGCCAATTCCTGCGGACGAGAATGAGGTTCGGGGTCGTGACCTCCTCAAGTACTCCAAGAACGTCTCCCCGGATGGGTTATACCTGATAGATTCCGACCGGTCGAAATGAATGGTGCGTGGGTACGTGCTCCGCGTTGGCTTCTTCATCGTGTCTCATTTGCTTGAAAGATGCTATTTTCCACTGATCAGAGGGAACTCTCCTCAGTGTTCACCCGTCTTGCGGGTGCACGAGGGTACGACATATTCTACATTAGGTCCGTGCGTGGATTGATGTAGGGGCAATACAATCGACTTTGAAATATGGAGTAAAATATCACGGCGACGTTCATGTGTTAGATGAAATCGATAACAGATGGCCACATGCTGCAGGGAAGAACGTCAGTCTGCCGCCTCCCAGAACGTCGCAGTGGGATCACTCACCCAAGAAATCCAACGCATGCGTGAAGGATTGCCCATATGAGCGGGATCCACCTATCGCCCGTGATCGCGGTCAGCCCCAGCCGAAGAATTCACAAGGAAGAGATGAGACGAACGTGCTGATCTGAAAGCTCCCCGCCTTATACAAACCAACCAATATGTATGCCAATATCGCCGAACTCAGCGACGCGCCAACCAGCCCAAACACGACAAAGGCGAGAAGAATGAGTAGGGAGGATATGAGCCTCGACCGCTTCTCGTTCATCTTCTTCAAACGGTTCGATCGTGGTGGGGTCAACAAACCCTCGCGGGCTCCACGCTCACCGGATCCACCGGACGCGGCTTGGGAGTGATCCCGGTCTGGGTTTGAGGTTGAAATCAAGATGTAGCTGTTCGCATCGTCGGTAGATGATTTCGTGCGATGTCGTGAGTGCGTTGGCCGGGTGGTGGCATTGATGTAAAACGGTGTGGGAGATGGAGGGATGGAAATGTTGAAGAAAGCGTAGAATCCAGCGAGGACGAATGGAGGAACGTAGAATACGAATGTCCAGTAAAGCGTGAACTTGAACACCTCTGTTAATCAAGTCAGCTTAGCAAACCGCAAAAAGCCCGCTGTTCAACGCGTGACGCAGTGTGGAGCTCATGGCAACAGGTAAGCGGCTGACGTACCATTTGGATCGCTGAGGTAGAAGCCTCCAGCTTGAACAGGTGGAGTCCGCTCAACTGGCGTCAGCTCCTCGCTAAGGTCGTAGAGAGACGGCCAGGAAGGAGTTGGGATTTCTTCCGGGCCTACGCTCATAGCATAGCGGTAGTTGGTCTCTCTGGCTTGAGGGTTCGGCGGTATACAGGTGAGTGAACGAGTGGGAGGCGACCTCAGTTGGTGGCGGAGTTGATCAGAGTTCCCGCTCGATCAGACCCGGAGACGCCAAAGGCCGACGAAATCCACCGAGAGGATATCCACCCCTCTCACCTATACTCGCTCCTCGCCCGTGCATCTGCAACGTCCAAGTTCGACCCAGCACGAGTCGGCGCTCTAGATGGTCATTGTTGCTGGTTTCATTCACTTCGGCGGCGGTGAACCGTGAAACACTGACCAGCCTTGGAAACCCATAATAACATACGCCTTCCCCTGCAGGTGTTTTTCGACAATCACCCAAGTCCCCATTCTCAGTGTCGAATGCAGTTTAAATGCGCCCGAGCAACCGTGGTCATTCAACTACGGCGCGCCGTTGGCGTCAATCTTTAGTCCACCTCGGGTTTGGCTATCACCATGCTAGAAGGTCTCCCAGTGCTGCCCACCCCCATGCGGTGCCAGGCGTGTAAAGGGCGAAAGCTCTCATTGTGTCACCATCCACTCGTCACCGACCCACGGTTTTGACTCCCCATTATTGGCGAGGCGCTGGCCATAGCCAACGAACGCCCTTCCCTGGTTCGCGTGCTAGATTTGCAACCCCTGCCAGTTTCGATGGACCAGATAACACAGGTCTCATGCACGAGGGCATCAGTATGAATATCCGCGCCGTTTTACGACTTTCTAGCCACGTTCTTCCGAAGTAGTCCACAATGTCTTCCCTCCCGCAGACCACCCAGGCCGGCGAAGATACGTAAGTCGCAATATGACCACCTCTAATCATCACATCGGCTCATCATCATCCACTGCAAGCATGGCAGACGGAGTGCATATTGATGGAATCACCCGGCATGGGATTTCTCTGACCACTTTTCCGGTACTATTCATTCGCGGTGGGGCATTGTTCACGCACGATTACTTTCTCACCTGCCAACAAGGTACAGCCTGCTGCTATGTCTGTTACCTACCCTTTGCTCAATTTTCCAGCACAACAGGCGTAATTTGCGTGGAGGGGGGAGAAGACATGTAGTAAGTACCCCAACGAATTGTTTGGATATTTCGGGGATCCGATGGCAGTCACACCCAATGTTTTACATATCCCTCATTGTCAGGAATCAGGTTAACCCGAGTGTCCCCATTAACTCACGGCGTTTATCAGAATAGGTGCTCTCCTTTCACCTCCCAGATCTGGAGTCTCGTAGGTACGTGATCCACCCATCGCTTCATCTCTTTTACGCATTTTACCCCAGCAAAGTTCATAATCTCTTCCGAAGTTGTCTCTATGCAATCTTTGTGAGGCTGAAACGCGGGTCCAGGCCGTACAACCGACACCCTTGGAGGTCCACGATCATTAAATCTCTGTCTTTCGTGATTTCTATGTTGGTTGTCCGAGTGGTTATCGGTGCTCGGTCCGTGGTCCTCCTGGGTAGCCTCCCTCTCTGAAACCGTCGCTGAGATACCCAGACCGTAGGGACGATCTACTTTATCCTTGCTACAGGAGGTGTCCTGATCCCCAGGTGTGCGTGTTGTCATAGTATACGTTACCAATTGGACGTACACCCGTGTCGTTGCGAGATCATAACACGAGGGACTAAACTACAAACTTGTAGGACGTGCCTCGGGCGGAGATGTAATACACGCGATCCAGCCTCAACTACAGCTCTAGTGTGATGTTCTTCACCCCTAACCTGCACATCTGAAAGGAGTTTGCGCCGGAGTTCGCTGCCATCGATCTACAGACTTGTGTTCCCTAACTCCTTCAACAGAGTCAACAACTATTATCGGGAACATCCCACACTGCGAATTTCTTCCCAAGCCACTGAAAAGCCGGTGGTCAATCAACACATGAGAATACTGTCACAAAACACAAGTTAAGATGGTACTCACGCCTGCCTCGCAGTGGGTAGGACTGTTATACGTGATGTGATTCCACGTCATAGGCGTGCTCTCGCACAGCAGACGCCAGTCTTGTTCTGGCCTATCGTTGATGCCCACAACCCAGGCCTCGAGACGGCGGGTACCAGATCCCGGGTTCGTGCAACCCTTAAAATTAGCGCTTATCAGCGAACTTTGGTCCGACCATGGTTTCCCCGTACTCACCTTGTCAGTAAGGTCCTGATGCCACGGTCTGCAATCGGGCTGATCCCAATCTACCATCCAGTATCCGTGGATGTGGGGGGAGCCCTCGACATACGCGCAACGATGTGGTCGCCTGATGGAGACACCCTTGATCTCGGTCGGCATATTCATACAAGCGTCCACGTCAGTCCAATCTTCGGGGATGTTCTGCAATATTCCCCAATACTCGCGTTTCCCATAGGCACGACAATCCCACGCCGGCCAGGTATCCTCCCAGAATGCACCTTGGGGAACACGATCCTCACGAGCCTTCTCCCATCTCTCCCTCTCTTTTCTCAGTTCTCCTCTCTCCTGCTCCGATAGGTGTCGTTCATTCTCCCACAGTTGTTTCTCCTGTTCGAGCCTCGACCTCTCCTGCTCCGATAAATGTCGTTCGCTCTCCAACAGTTGTTTCTCCCGTTTGAACTTCCGTCTCTCCTCCTCTAGCAATTGACGTTCGCCCTCTAGCTCCTGTTTCTCCCATTCAAGCCTCTGTCCCTCCTCCTCTAGCAACCGTCGTTCGTCCTCTAGCTCCTGTCTCTCCCGTTTGAGGCTCCGTCTCACCTCCTCTAGCAATTGACGTTCGCTCTCTAGCTCCCGTTTCTCCCGTTCGAGCCTCCACCTTTCCTCCTCTAGCAATTGCCGTTCATTCTCTAGCTCCTGTTTATCACGTTCAAGCCTGGATCTTTCCAGCTCCGAACGGTGGATTGCAGACTCGAGAGCATCCCTCTCTACTTCCATCTCCCGAGTTGATGAGTCGAGCGCCAACCTCTCTTTCTCCAACCGGTTAGACTCGTTCCCGAGTGCAATACGTTCATTCTCCATACGCTTCGCCTCTTCCCTCATCACACCCTCCTGCTCACGCATCCGTGCCGCGGCTCTGTTGTATTCGCCAACCTTGAAGGGTAGATCGTAGAAGAATGCGAAAGCCACAATTTGGGTCAAGATGATGAGGAAGATGACAAAACCACCGAGGTACCTCTTCGTGAGGCGGAGGGGTGATGGATCTCGCTGGCCTTTGTGAGAAGGGGGTGGACCATGTTGGAGGCCGGGTGGACACGTTCGGGGGCTGGGTGGGTCAGGTTGGAGACCAGGTGGGCGAGGAACAGGACCGAAAGTATCATAGGAAGTCGACGAATGTTGTGGTCTGAGTGGGGATGTTTCCCGCGACCCGGCCCGCTTGTATTGATCACTTCTAGCAACCACGGACACCAATTAGCATTTTGAAAGACGTTTCCACAGGGGTAGACCAACCTGTCACTCATTGCGAGTGTGGCGGTAGCGCTGTGTGGAGATGAGATCCGCGGTCATCCTACAGGCGTCTGTAATTGCCCGTTTTGGTCTATGGGTCCACCGTGGCGCTCGTCTTCATCACCCTCAATTCCACTTGGGATGTGCAGAGTGTTCCAGCCGCCGGTCGGCGCACGCGCGTCGGGTGAGTAATTTCATTCCCTTAGTCGACCGCGCGGCACGTCTTACCGTACATATGCCTCAACACGCGCGGTTACCGTTCCATCTCCCAGTTCATATGGATAGTCTTGGGGGGCAATCTGGCACTTTATGATTCAGATCACCACTCATATCCATTACTTACGTTTGCAAGCCGGAGATGCGTTCAGCCTAGTACAGTGGACGGTTTATTGTGACACTATTTGGCGGTAATTGCATTCTCTGTAGGAACACCCCCGAAGCTCCAGCACATCGTGGGCTTCGATAACTTATGCTCAATGTAATACTCTAGATGCAAATTTCAATTTCGGATACCTCTCGCACCCAAAGGTTCCATCACGGGACTCAACGGAGCGTAAACTGTGGAGCGGGAACAGGAGGCGATCTCTGCTGGTTCCCACAACCTCCGACATCCACGCGTCCTCCCGTCTGCCACACACCAGCTTACTGTCTACAAGGGAACTATGGGACGCAAAGGGCGACGCCGTTCCGCTGCTCAAATTCGTCACACGGAGAATATGAAACAGAGACGTCGGGCCAGCCCTGGACAGGCTGAGGAAATCGCCGAGGTGTATCGGTGTATGACTATCGAGGAGTACAAGCGTAGGATGATGACGGCCGAGCGAGAAGTCGAGAAAGGTCTCAATGATTTGAAGAATGCAGAACGGCGGGTGAGATAAACCTGCTTAGCGCCCTCATTGATTTCCTCATTGATGTCTATTGAGTAGCTCGACCGAATGGCCGACCGAATGGCCGAGAAGGCGGAAACGGCCAAATGCGACTTGGAGGAATTGGAAACCGAATTGGACAAAACCAAAAAACGAGCCGAGGCCGAAACGGCCGACTGCGCACACTGGAAGGAAAAGACGAAGGAACTCCGACGCGCCCTCCGTCGAATCAAGGAGAGGGAATCTCGAGGACCGAAAGGGATCTCCAGCGCCGTCGAGTCCGCGATTGCCGCTCTCGCCGCTGGCTCGGGCAAGCATCTCATCCCTCCAGGGACTCGCGTCAAACGACGAGTCTGGGAGTTGGTCAACGAGCTCGCGTTCGCCTGGCGTCTTCCGACGCCGATGATTTCGGGTATTGTCGATTCCGTCTCGCGGGCAACCGTGGAGGTGTGCTACGGTGGTGATATCGATGATGTTGACATTAAGAAGGGAAAGCATCACAAGCCCGATGAACATGGAGGCGGTCCGGTCCCCGACGCTATGGTCGCGGGACCTTCTAATGCTGTGGTTCCTCCTCCAGAGGAGTCCAGCAGGGGAGAGGGTATTTGATTGCGTTAATGTTAGTACCGGCGTGATTGTACGAGTACCAGGTCAGTTATGATGAGCTCCTTCCGCCCCTTTCTCTTTGGCGGCAGTTTTTGAAAAATGTAGTCAGTTTTTTTTCTTTCTCACCCTACTTCTCTGTACAACATTCATAGGCCTTTGCGTATACAAGGGTGGGCTGCTCGAAAACCCACCCACGATTTTCTCGTGACACACGGTTACCCTGCTCGAACTCGGGTGCACCTCGTCCCCCCCGCGTTTGTAGACCCCACAGGCAAGTAAGCACTCCCCCCGCGCTGCAGCGTCCGCGCCTCCTGTCTTTGGAGATATGGATGCGCGGGCGTGAAACTCTGAATTTGCGATCTAATGTGGTAAGCACATATTTCGCTACGATATTCCCTCATTATACTGATGCGTGCCCCCAAGCTCCTATAATTCTATTTCCATGAGTGCAGGTCCGCTCTCTTTGCGCTCAAATCAAGATTGATATCGTCGGGTATGTGTATACCTGAGGTGTGCCCCTTCGCATATCTCCTTTATCCCGACCGCCTCCTGGACTTCAGGTAACCCAGCCAGTTCTGTACAAACCGCGATCGCTGTGGCCGTTTTCATTAAGAAACTTCGTAGCGACATTCGATAAGAAGTGTAACTTTTTCAACAGAAACGATAATGGCAGTATCAGGAGGAATGATTAATAATTTAACGGCTGTATCCTACAACAAAATCCCCTTCCGCCTGCCAACTGGAACCCTCGTCATCACTCTGCACACCATGCACCTCGAGCTGAATCGTTTCTGCCTGGTTCGTCCCCGACCCAGGAGCAGTCGCAAACACGAGGCTGATTGACCCCGTGATTGTTGAACTGCCCCTCGGCGACGCAGCTTGTCTAAGATTCAGTAAGATGCGACAAGAGAGGGTACTGTGCACAACTCGAATGCAAACAGTCAAGAGGCCAAAGAACTGAGGCTGTGTGAAAGCGAGTGGTTATTAGATTCCGGACCGGAAGGTTGTGGGAATGCTGTTTACCGGCGCCAGGAAGTGAAAAAGAATCACAAAGAGGGTCAAAACTGGATCCCACCATTTAGCACCGAAGCTATGAATCGAAGAGTTCCTTACTGAATAACACAAGAAAGAAGCCAAAACCTGACAGACACAATGTTGGTGGGTTCTTGGTCAGAGAGTGTTGATGAGGAGCTCACTGTCTCGGTATATCACCCTCAGCAATGGGGTACCTGAGTAAACTGATACAAAGGTTGAGTGTCGTGATCGAATGGGATGTGGCTAGACATACAATCACTGAACCTTCTCCGGATGGTCAAGATGACAACAACTACAATCGGGGTCGATTGGTATGTGGTAGCACGGGCAGTGAAATTCTTACCAAATTCAAACCCAAGGAGGAAAATATAGGGGGACTGAAGGACAACCCTCCTACTCCCCGGGTCGACGTAGCACCCAATGGACCAGGGGGAGGATGGTGTGTCAACTGGTCAGATAACATCAGTCAGGTACGTCGTTCATCCAAGCCTGAAAATCACTCACTGATCACCGTGTGGAGATGATACCATATAATTACGATCCCAGCCACTATCATTATCTATACACATGGTGAGTCATACAATCCTTCAAGTTTGATCCCTGGACGTACTGCGTAAGCGGTTGATAGAAGGACGGTGACGCGCTTCGACTTCTGGTATATGGCGATGGTCCTTAACAGGAGGATTGCTGGAAACAACTGAGGATGAGTGCCGAGGACATCAGGTGCAATTCACATGTCTGACATTCTGAGATGGAAAATCCAACGAAGCCTGACCCTGTGACCAGCCAATAATAGTCGGACATGAACACGTTCTGGGAACAGCGTTTCTCTCACATGAAGCAATTTTGTAGAGGGTACCGCACGTCTGAGGTGTTTTGGTTGGTCAGTCCATGATAGCTGTGTGTAACATCCACTTGCATCAGAATCTATCGCGCCATATGGGAGAGTCATTACTACAAAATAGGACAACAAGATTAGCCAGTTGCTCCATTTCAATGATGCACGAGGGTGGAGTTCGACTCACTGGTGATCATTATTGGCGTATCAATAAACCCCCCATACCGGACCATGATGAAGAGGACCTTGGAGACACCCCATTCACCTCGCCAGATATATTCGACTTCGCGATCAAAGAGTATCAGCCAGTCGTATACCTAGTGAACGGCAATCGTCCGATTTGTGAATGGTTGAAGGACCACCGAGGCCACAAGTGTAGCAAAATTGAGGGGCTTACCAAGAGCGTCAACATGGAGGCTTGAAGAATGGAGATTGTCGATGAAAGGATGAGAGCCCTGAACTTGGGTTACAGGTTGGGGACTTACTATAAACGCACTGCAAAATTGAGAGGTTTTCGTGAGCATCGCAGGATGACACTCTTAGACATTGGAGTAGATCGTAATGTGGGGGGAACACTCACGAGGAAATTTTTGAGGTCCAGTGCGACCGCGGTGGCCACGGACTCCGTGACAGTGTGGGTCTCCATGCAACCTAAAGCACGTCCCGGCTACAGGGAGTGAAATGGAGAGGGGAAGCTGAGGGGGAGGAATGGCTTTCCCCAGTTCTGTCGTGAACGTTCAGACTTGATATGTCACATGTAGGCTTACAAATACTGTAGTGCAAACCTCCCATGGGTAGTTCACACGAACAAGCCGAGGATGCTGATTTAATCTCAGCTAGGCCAGCGCGCCTGGTCGCGAAACCCCGAGTAGAACCTATACGTGTGAGAGTGATCGCCGAGGTCATGGAGGAGGCTGAAAGTTTCGGACGACTGGGGAAACTCCCAAATCCCAGGATGCCATGCCTCTTTAGTGAAGTATTGGGGGCGTAGACCGAAGCGACACAGGATGGTGCGCAGTTCCGAAGATCACGGCACCGCGATTCCATCACAGTAGATCCCCCGTGCCACTCCACCCTCAGCTGGACAATCCGGCGTTGCGGCAGTCAGCGACCTTTCCCTCTCTATTCGTTGCTTTGTAGTCTGCAAGGTCGCTATTGACTAATCAGTAGCGGCGGGAATATCTTACTGACCTCTCGGGGAGTCTGGACGCTGTGTGACTGCTGACGTCGACCGCCGAACGATTAATGGCTGTGCAGCTGGCGCGGGCGTTTGACTGCCATTTGTAGCGCTTGTGTGCTCTGGGTGTTTGGTGTGTGTCTGGAACGCTGGGGCACTGTCGTATTTTGTTCTCTTGGAGCCATTCGGAAGTTGCCGATTCCGGAGAATTGGCTCATGGACTTTGCAAATAACGTCCATTTCGTTTCGTCCCATTATAGCTGCTCGTGTTTCGATAGACCGTCATCTAGCCTAGAGCCAAACTGGTAGGGACCCAGCGGGGTAATCACAGAAGTCCACACTATTTTTTTTTTGGGTTTGTTGATGCCAGCCCACCGCACCGTAACAAAGGAAACACCTTCTAGCCCTAGTGTAGCTTCCACTTGCACTAGCTCGCCACTCGCGAACTTGCCGGGCAACGCCTTATCCCAGCTCGCCGGACAATGTGTAGTCCGAGTTTTCTGTGCAACGTTCACTATGATCTGAATTTGCCGGGCGATGCTTACTGGCACCGTGCCCGGGCCCGCGCCACACGCAAATATCTCGTGCAGTACGAACGCCATCGTTCCGGACTTATCGGGTAATGTTGACTTCAATGCACCAAGCCCGCGATCCTCCGACTTGTGGTCAAACGCGATCTGTGGCCCTGGGCCTTTTTCTTTTCTCTTCTCTTCGTTTTTTGGTGTTCGTTTATCGTGCAGACTCGTAACCACAGTCCGCGAGGTTCGAGAGGGTGGAGAACCCCAGGCTCGTATTGCCCACGCGTCCTTCCCCGCATACAAAGGAGCCTAAACTCCTGATATCGCGCACCCCGCGCGACCACGCACCACACAAGTCGGCGACGGTCGCAACCAACTTCGGAGGGAGGCAAGGCCTCCACACAGGGGCGAGCCACCGCATTCTGTTCGTCCCTCTCGGCCCCGGCCAATGGGGGTGTGTGACGCCTCGGATATGATGAGAGGCCCTATCGGCCAATCAGAAATGCTCATCCGTCCCTTATGTATATAGATCGTCCAAAATCGTTCGCATATGCAAAACCGACACGAACGAGAGATTAGAAGGTCCTAAGGTATAATATATAGAAAGCACGGCACAGGCGTGAACCGGCAAACCTTCTCTAGTCATCTATGTCGATCACCGACTGCGAATCCTGAGGCACGCTACTCCCACCATCAAACATATCCAAAAACGCCCTCAGCGGATCCGGAGTGAGCTGCGAAAAAACCAAAGCGGATTCACCGAGACCACCTTGGCTTTCACCACGACCTTCCGCTTTCCTCGAACCCCCACTCTGAGATTCGGATTCCGTGAGGCTGCTTGATGTCTTGACGGATGATACCATCCCCACGTTGTCAATACGGTTCGTGATGGGGTCCGGATTCGACTTTCTGGAATCTTGACTCGTGGGAGGTGTGTCGTCGATGATGATGATTCCGACTTGTTCGATTCGACTCCCGGACCCGTTCCCGCCCGTGTTGTTCTTGGTTGAATCATGAGCTGGTTTGTTCGACTTGAGCGAGGAAGAAGCGCTGGACTTGTATTGTGGCGCCTTGCCCCCGAACTTCAGCTCTGGGTGGACCCTCGAGAACCACTCAGTCAAGTCCTGACTGTCAGCTTCGGTCATCGAGCTAGCCATCATCGCTACTTTCTCCGACTCCTCCGACTCTTCAGACCCCGTTCCCAAACCCTCTCCCGGTTCGCGACCTTCCGCCTCTGCCTCTAAACCTGCCTTCCCGTCATCGAGGCCATGCTGATTTTCATAAAGGAGATCTCGGAGTCTCCATCTTTCAAAGGACCTCGGCTGACTCCACGTCGGGCTGAACGTCGCCTGGCTCTCAAACAACTTGATGTCCTTCCTCGGGGAATCGATCGAAGACCTGGGTTTCGTAGGGGTTGTTTGGTATGGAACGAAATCGAGCGCAGCATCATCGCGACTGGTCCTGTGCGGGTCGGTTGATGTGGGAATCGAAGAGGGGGGTAGAGGGCTCGTCGAGGGACCATCACCATCGCGACGAGTGGGGGAGCTCCTCTTTGGGGAATACAACAACCCAGTAATAGGACTGTGAATTCTCAGTACTCCAATTCCTGAGTGTAAGATGAGCAGGATAATCACCTCATGATGTGCACCTTTCCATCACGGGGCAGATTGGTGACTTTCGTGGGGGTTCTCAAAACGCCAGTTCGTTGTGATGATGGAGGCTCGTGGTTTCCCGCAAGGAATTTGTCCTGCTTGCCCGAAGGTGAGCTGAAGGCCAGGGCTCTTGATGAACCGACTTGAGCAGAACGGGGTATCCGCAACTCGGCTTCCTCCATTTGGGAGGTAGCCACGATATCGCTCTCCTGAGTTCCAACGTGACTCCTCGCTTGAATAGCAGCCAGGACAGAAGGTAAAGGCTGTGGTGGTTGTTTGATGTAACCTTGTGAATGTCGTAATGACTTTGGTGTGGTGTCTTTGAGGAGAACTGATCCTCCTGGACGTGGAGGGGAGACAAAGAATGGTCTCAAATCCTGCGACTGCGACGTAGGAACTAATGCTTCGTCAGGAGGGTCTACGGCCATCGCAGAGTGTAGTGGTGGGTTCAAGTCTGGTAGCTTATTCTCCACGCGTTTACGGCGAGGGGTATGAAGAGGAAGTGCAGGAACTTTGAAGATGGGGGAAGAGTTCTGAACAGGAGCCTGAGGGTGACGAGGTGAACTTGGCTGATCAGGAAGGTCGGTAAGCGGCGATAGTGGCGAAGACGATATATCGATGGGTTCAGACTCTGGAGGCTCTGGTGCTGTCCTCACCGAAACCTTTGACGGGTTGTTCGGCTTCGATTTGGAGATGCTGCGTGAACTTGGAATCGGCGTGGGGAGTCCAACATAGGAAGATCGTAGGCCCCTCCGGGTGCTTTGTGGAAGTGGCGACTCCATCGAGGAACGCCGAGCACCCAGCTTCAATTCCGCGAGCGGGGTCTTCAAAGACGATACCGCACTGTCCTCCGGAGGTCCGTCCCTGGATATGCCTTCTGACTCTGGGGTTAGAAGGTTACCCGCCTTGCGAGCTGCCCTGACAGTACGATGCGTTGGAGGCTTCGAAGGACCAGCCCGTTTCCCCTCCTCGTCCGAATCCACATCTATTTGCTGAAATCGCGCCTTTCCCTTCCCTCCAGGGGTCGGTTTCGGTGTGACACCCGATGGTCGCTTCGCCCGTTTGCCCGTATGAAGCGGAGTCTCCACCTCTGCGGAATCAGCCCCACTGGGAGAGTCTTTCCCCGCTTCCGCCTCGAGCTCTCTCCGACGCTTCCTGGTCATTGGGATGGTGCCGTCTTTCTTTCGTGCATTCGTGGGGGTGGGGGTACTGAGGAACATGGTGATGGGGAGTTGCTTGTTGCGGGGCTTGGCGGCCATGGAGCGGAGGTCGAGGAGGTGATTAGTCTCCGCGCGATATGAAATTAGCCGAGTCACGCACCGGCCGGCCACTTCCCCATTTGGGTTTCAGCCACAGACGCGTTTGTATTCCTTTGACACAGCCACTGCCCCAAGTTCCCACATTCACTCCCTCTTGATCGAGTCAGCATCGAAAGCGTGACCTGCCTTTTGACACTCGAGTCACACATAAAACGCAGGATTTTCCCGCCAATCGTTTGCGAGGGCGCTTTATCGATGAAAATATCAGAACACCATGGGAGCATTGAAAGAGACAACCCAGTGGCTGGTGCATTTCACCCCGAGGACTGGTCTCACTGGTTCTTCGATAGATTTCAATCTCATCAATACAAAGAGTCCATTTTGTACAACTGACTCCCCGTACTTGTCCCCTGACCCCTATGTAAGGCCTCCACCATCAGATGGTGGGCCGTTCGAGGAGGAAACGCGGTCCATACTCGATGCCGGTGTACAAGGGGGCTCGTCATTCAATTTCCTTACCTCCCCTTGGAAGTTCCAAAAGCCAGTTGATCAAATTCCCCGCGAGTCCGCTGGGTTCAATGTAACGGATCGTGGGGGTCCCTGCCCTAGTTACAACCTTCTTACGCCCAGCGCCTGCGGCTGTGATATGAGGCGAAGCCTCCGACTCGCGAAGACACTCTCGACCGCGATCCCAACGTGCATTCCACAAGGTAACCAACAGGAGCATCGGAGTATCGATGTAGCCGCACGTTCGGCTCCGCTGTAGCAATCTCCCACTGTTCAAATATGTGTTGTAAACTCCAACCTAAACCTGTAGGGAAATAGGTGGGATCATAGTCGTGGGGTTCTCACACCTCTGGGTCTGGCCCTTTCACGTAGGTATAAAGTTTCGAATTGGCAGAAAGTATTCGCGAGTCTGTAAGCGACGGGCGCCACAACTGGTCTCGTGCGAGATTTTTAGATGTGACCATCCTACTCTCACCATGGACAGCGGCCTACGGGCCACGCCCAACCCCTATGGACGGTCACTGTGAGAGTTATGTAATGAAATGCCAGGAGATCTCCGCCAGCGCCGCACGTAGCACGTGAGCGTGACACTTCGCGTTTGTTGACGCGACACTATTCACGGAACAACCAGTCACAAGTCCACCACCATGTACTCCACGTCTGACGAGCACCAAACCAAGAAGCGAAAGCTCTCCACCTACTCAGACGATGATTCTGACCATTCTGACCCACCTACTCCCCCTGGTAACCTCCTGATTAAGAAACATTCCGAGAAGGCCCGAGTTCCAACCCGCGGTTCAGCTCTGGCCGCTGGGTACGACTTGTACAGGTTGGATACCGATGCACCTTACTACTCTAGAGTATTGGGACTCATACATGATTCAGCGCAGAAAAGAAGATGATCCCAGCTCGAGGGAAAGCCCTCATTGACACCCAGATTACGGTCGTGGTTCCTTCTGGCACATACGGACGCGTCGCGCCACGAAGTGGTCTCGGTAAGCGCCACCTAGCAATAGAGTCATCCTTCTCCATTACTTACGGGTAATAATCCACCAGCCACGAGGTTCGGCATCGATACCGGAGCTGGTGTCGTCGATGGCGATTACCGTGGTATACTATACATATTATTATTCAATCTTGGAGACGATGATTTTGAGGGTCTGTTTCCTTGTTCCCGCCTGCGACGTCTTCGATTCATTTACCTCTCCCCCTTTAGTCAACGAGGGGGATCGCGTTGCCCAGCTAATCGTCGAACGCATCTACACGCCGGAAATTTCTGTGGTCGAAGTAAGTTAACTCGTTCCTTGTCTAAATGCTCTCAATAACCCCTTCGTAGGATTTGGACGAGACTATACGTGGAACCAACGGGTTCGGTTCGACTGGTGGACACTGCGCTCTTTGACATACGATATTTCGCAACTGGATAATAAAGGGTATTTGTAGCTATCACGCGCAGCCCACATCTGAACACCGGTTCAGGGCGTAAATGCCAACCCAGATATCACATCACTAGTTCACCAGAACCGATGCGTTATTCAGCCTTCAGGGAGATAATAGAGGGATTTCAAGCGCCCTGCGCGTAATCAACACCTCCAGAACGGTTGAACGTTGGTGATCCCCCCTAAGAGGGAAGTGACAGAATCAGTCACAGAACCGTGTGCGGTGACGAACCCCGGGGCCGTCAGGACCGTCTCTCCACTATCACGAAGATAGGGGCTAGAGAGTGAAACAATGCGATCGAACAAAAACCAAATTAGAGTCCAAGCTTGCTGATCGCCTTCGCTCGCTCGCGGATGTGATGGGCGACGAGTATCCTGTCTATCACCACGGCAAACCGAGAACCAGTCGTCATGCCGACTCTTTCACGAAAAGAGCAAGCGTCCTGAACCGGCTTGACAAGCTTGTCGCCAAAGTATCGAGAAAGTGGAGCGCGGCCGGAAGGTAGAAATACCCCACTCAAGGTAACATGTACCTGAGGTAGGCGAGGAGACGAAAGAGGTAGACAAGGTGTGCCTGTAGACAGCTGCGAAACCACAATGCCTCAAGATCCTGTTAAGATTTTTGAGAACCCATGGTGTTGAAATAACTGCTGGTCACAAGCTGAAGGTCGTTCAATGCTTGTGAACCAAAAACCCATCTCTGTTGGGTGTAGTTCGAACGCTGGAAGATAGACTGAAGCTAGTGGGTGCTCAAATGGGAACGGCCATTGAGGGGATCCGATCAACGTCGGGATGGCGGTCTGGCACCCCCATCACGTTTCACCGCGCGATAATTTGGGCACGAGATCCAACAGCCATAAGTATCACCATCAGCGTCGATTACTCATCAGGGAATAAGCCCGTGAGACCGAGGCACTTTGAGAACCTTCGTGAGTTTCATCGGCGCAGTCAAAATTGACCGGTGACCCACCATGCGATGCGTGCTAAGGAATGTACCTGGCTGGTGGAATGCCCTCAGTGGCGGTCATCGACCGTCATCACCATGGGGTAGTGGCGCATACTGGCACTTGTATACCACAAGAGAACGTGGCCCTAGCGTAATCCAAGCCCCTTGTCCTTGTCTCTTCACAAGGCCCAGGAACGGACCATTAAGATAATGTCAAACAACCGAGGGTTAAAGGCGGGCTGGAATAAGGCACGTGGACGCTGGAACCCCCCTCTCGGACGCATGATGAAATGAATTTCTGTGATAGTCAGAGCCGACCAGGGCCGACCGTAATCCACTCACCAAGGGAACGCGACCGCGAGATCACTTCGGCGGGTAATCTTCTGTGATCTGGTCGGTGTCGGGTGGTAGGCCCGCCAAATACCTTGGCGTTTGTCAATACAACAGACCCACATGGCCAATGGACACCCCTATCACGTATCCAAGGGCGGAGGTGGGATGGTGGCACACACGCGAGCACATGATTGGAGTGAAGCCGAAGAACGCGACCACACTCTCACTGCAGGGAAATGACGGATTCTATGATGAGAGGAAAAAAGGTAACTAACACAAAACACAGGTGAACGAATCAACCCTGACAATATCATCCGAAGAGGCGCTTGCCCAACAATAGTCGTATTCCACCGACGAAGAGGAGAGAGAAATGCAAAGGGACGCAGATCTCATTCCGAGTGAAAATATCTTGTTCCAAGAGACCTTCCCCAACGTTGCCATCAAAGAGTCCGAAATAAACGTCGAGAAGAAAAAGTCGTGATTATGATCCGAACGTTACGAACACTTGTATTCAAGCCAGGTTCGGGAGGGCATCGGTGGCATCTTCTACATTTCCCATATCTCCTGCAGTGCGGATGGATTCCGTCACGACGAAATCCGGAACGTCGTCGTGGGTTTCCCAAAAGTTGAACCAACCGGTGCTTCTCTCGACGCGGGGAACGTTGGGATGAGATTGGGAGAGGCTGCCGTGGATACGTGCATTAGCGAGATCGACCTCGCCGAGCCCGAGCCCTTTGGTTTGGAAATCCATCCTTGGTGTGATGGCAAACCTATGGGCGATCATGTGGCAGGCCATGACAAAAAGCAGGATGAACATGACGATGACCGAACGGGCCTTGAAGGGGGCGGATAACGATGGGAAGCTGCTCTTTCTAGGAGTAGTGGCGAGAGAGATGGGCTGTTCCGAGGGAATGAGGGACAACCGAGGGAGATGCGAAATCACCCGTTCGCGCAACGATGGCTTCGGCTCCGGCGCCAGGAACGCGATGGAGAAGTCAACGGAACTTCTGGGGGAGCTCGGGGTAACAATAATCGCTGGGAGTGCTGACTTTTCATCGACCAAGGGCAAGGTGAGGTCTGTGGGGCGGTAAGAAAAAAATTGACATCAGTCTACAACCGGCGCTCACCCAAGGGCGCGGGGATGAGGGTGTAGTCCAGGCGTTGTGGCAGACGGTGCAAGCGGGAAGCTGTTCAAATGTAACGGATTAGACCACAATCGGCGCTCATCTCCAGCTGAGCACGCACATCTGACCATGATTGCTTTGAGGTAGAAAATATATATGTAAATCGAATAGTATGCGTTGTGGAGTGGTTGTGGAGAGGAATGAAGTTGAAACGTAGATTCGGTTGGTTAAAAAACAGGCGGAGTTTCCAGTAGGTCGGTTTGTTCTCTGTGGCGAGAGAGTCAGAAAGGAGTGTGGTGGAGTAAAGAATGTGGTTGGAGACGAGAGGTAAGCGAAGGAGGACGACGACTTTGGGAGACGACGGCGACCAAAAAGGAGGTGATGGGTAAGATGAAAGTGTGGGAATAATTCAGATGGCCGACCTTCAATAGAGCGCTGATGTGACCCACTAACTCCGCCAGAGCTCACTTCGGCTAAACATCTGGAAAATTTCCCCTACAACCGCATGCAGCGCCCAAGGCAAACAGGGTCACTCAATTCTAATGCATACGTGCTGTCTATAGCTGCCTTACCTGACTGCTATGCGGCCGCCGCCTCGTCTCCGGCCGATACGATTCACCTCTACGCCAAGGCTGATCTCCGGTACCTTACCGCCCTGGATGGCCACCCAGGCGGAACGACCTCCATACGTTCTGTCGATCTCCACGCGACGAACACCTCCAGACCAACTCTCACGAGTTGCGGTAAGGATGGGTATACCAGGATCTGGGACCTCAGATCAAATTCTCCTTCTATCGAAAGTGCGTTTCCGAAACATGCCCCCATTGCCAGGCGCCCCATTTTTTTCTCTTCCGGCGTCCCTCCTTCTTTTCTTTTTTCTCTCATTCGCCCTTCCTCGGTTGACCGACTCAAATCAAGTGTGATTGACTAGTGCGCTCGCCCAATGGCGTCGGATTGCTCAGTTTCGATGTCTCCCCCGACGGTCACACCATCGCAACCGGAACCGTTCTGAAAGGCGAGGATGCCTCAATACACTTTTGGGACGCTAGGAAACCAACAGCTCCGATATTCTCACACACGTCCACTCACTCGGATGACATCACATGTCTGCATTTCCACCCAACTGTTCCGGACCGCCTCCTCTCAGCCTCATCTGACGGGTTGCTCAGCATCACCAATGCAGCGGAACAGGATGAGGATGAAGCCGTTGAACACGTTGGAAATTGGGGTTGCAGTATCGCGCAAACGGGGTGGCACCACGATGGAGTGTGGGCTGCCAGTGACATGGAGACCTTCAGCCTCTGGACTTCCGAATTGGACAAGGTTATGGAACCGAGCTTCAGGGAAATCGCACCCCGCGCACAGTACTCATGGGAGCCCGATTATCTAATCGGCTGCCATCGGTCTCAAGATCAACTGATACCAATAGTCGGTTCAAACTCGTACGCGAATTCCACCCATTGACGTGGATCCACGATCCCATCTGAAAATATTCTCAGTGGATCGTTCTCTTTCCTGTCGCCCCCTTCACAACCTTGGACCGTCGATAGAACGTACCCTTCACATCACGATGGGATTGTCCGCTCGCTCCTGGTCGATGACGTTTCGAGGTGCCTTATTACAGGTGGGGAAGACGGCGTATTGCACTTGTGGGATCTAGCACCATCGAACACACCCTCACCACCCACAAAGCCGGGGGGGAAACGTCGACTCGACGATGGACGTGAGGCGGACGAGATGGACGTTGATCACACACAGGCGAGTGTCATCAAAGTCCATCATTTCCCGCCGCTCGCTGATATACATATCCCCATCAGTCGTCCAAAAAGCCGAAACGGAGGTAGCCTTGACCACGTTCCACTCCATGGATTACACCCAAGCGCTTACGAGTAGTGGTCAACGGTACACAATAAGAGAGGATAATATTCCATCTAAATGCATGAGGGGGGATGATACATAGCGTGTGAATGTACATTATAGCACCCGGGTGACCGCAAACGAACGGTTATAATACATGGCAAAAATACATAACAAAACGGAAAAGCCCGCACAGATGTACGACGAGGGGCAATGATATGAAGCATCCGACACACCAAAGGACCGTAAGTTAAAAATCCACTCAGTCAAGGGGGAGCATGGTGATAGCACCATCGACGTCCATAGGAGCAGGGTCAGGGGGTGTCCGAGATTGTTTCGTGTGTACAGCGGGTTTGTTGGACACCGACGTGATGGCCACGGCACCACTTGTGTTGGTCTTCTCCTTCCCCTGGATGCCCTCATGGATCCGGCACGACAACCAGGCGAACCACATCATTGTCCTCAACTGGAGCACATCCTCTTTCCATTGCATACTTTGATTCTGTTCGCGGAACTCCTTGGTCAGGGTCTCACAGCGTTCTATGTTCTCGGGGCTGACGAAGTCGATCGCGATCTTCATACAATCCGCCAAGTTGCACACCTGATATATGTTGCCGGGTTAGGGTTCTGGTGTCAACAGTGAGATCAAGAGGGAAGCAACGTGCCTGATGGGCACACCCGGCCGGAATGAAAACAACATCTCCGGGCTTTTGATAGATCCGGTAACTCTTCACTCCAAACTCTTCATACAACTCCTTTCGCAGGTCACAGTCCAAGTAAAACATCTGTGAATGGATTGGATCGTTCTGGAACTTGCCCTTGAATTTGTTTTTCAGGAAGTCCCGAATCTTTCCAGCATCGCAAGCATCGTAGATGTCCCAAAGGGCACCTCCAGGCTTCCCGTCAGGGGTTGGGGCACAGTAAAGCATGACGTTTACGGCATCCGCCATGTCCATGTGCAAACGGGTAGTTCCTTTCGTTCCCGGGGTGTCTGATGACGCCATGGCATTGTACATTTTGGGACCTGGGACACCGATCCTATCAATCACGGGGGGAGTGCAGTCTGGACTAACAAGTCACCTTACCAATGTCTGGGGCAATCGTGTTGGAAGGGAAGTGGGATGCGATATTGAGCACCCCGTCGCGGCGCACGTAGTTTGGCATCGGAATCGCCTGGCTGAAGTCAGCATACAGCTCCGGGAACGCAGCCTTAAAATCAGTTGATGGTGGCCAGTCCTGGTGTATAACGTCAACACAGTGAAGGATGAGAACGAACAAGCGGGGTTACCTTCAGCTTCCAGCAATCTTTTCGCCCTTCGTACTTCCCAAATTCCTTGAAGAAGTCACCAACAGTGATCCGCTTGTTCATGTCCGACTGGCACTGGATCACCAGACAACTCTTCGAACCGTAGTTCTCAATGAAGTGTTCTGGGGTCCAATTGATCTTGAACTGAGGGAGTAAATCAGTCACGACTAGCGGTTTTCCTTTCGCCCAGGCTCCCGTGAATATATCATATGAAAGGTCGCCACGCTTGAACTTGAGGATACGGTGACTGGGTATAGAACCGATTTGGTCATCCGGTGCCATCTCCACATCCAAGCCAGGCGTCTCAACCTCGGTGGGGGGACCCGAATCTGGTGTAGCGAGGAGTTCTTCCATCTCCCTGATCACGACCTCGAGCTCTGATTTACAGAACCGGGTCATGGGGGAAAAATCTTTGGCCTGGTGCTCGTTTCTTCTAGTGCAGGCGAGGAAGAATGGGTTTTTGCGGGAGTGCTTTTCACGACGCGCTTGCAACTCGAAGACGTCAGCATCTTCGGCTCCACTGTTGTCTGTGAGGACTTTCACTTGTTCAAAGCATTCTGCACAAGCCTCTCGTCCGCAGAGACGACACATCCAGCTGCTCGAGAAGATGGAGGTCATGCAGGTATCTGTATACCAGTCAAAAAAACAGCCGATGACGCAAATGGAAACACCCCTACCACATGTAGCACGAACTTCACTTTCTCTAGGTCTACGAATGATCTCCGGAACGTGAAGGTGTTTCAGCTCGGTCTTCAAAACCGGCAAAAGTGCGCGCGCTACCGTTCCCTAACGTTGTGTTGGCGCATTGCAAATAGCAAGTGAATCAATGGAATCAAACCTTGACCCGACTGATGTGATTGACATTCAACAGTACATTCCATTTCTTGGGGAAATCCATCGTCGGAGAGTCGGCTTTCTGGTTCTCGACGAAGCTGATGCCCACAATAACTTTGTTTTCGTCCCTTAGGAAGAAGCGAATTGACTGGAACCGGCACGTGTCTCCGGCCCACCTCCGCGTACATGAGACGCATCGAGGGAAGCGTTCGTTGCGATATCTGTGCGACATACACCTTGCAAACTGAAGCTCAGGATGTAATTTCCCGCCCTTCTCCACTTGAACGGGTGGAGGTCTGGCGTTGCTGTTACTCGTAGGGATCGCCGTGGTTTCTGGGTAGCTTAGTTACTTTCTGAGAGACAATAGGGAGGGGGACTGACTTTCAGCAGACTTTTCCCCCTCTGTTTGCTGAGATTGGTATGTGACTGACGCCATCATCTCTGCTAAGTCGCCGTCATTGTCAGCCAGCTGGAATTGCTGGAATTGAATAGTACTGACCATTCTGGGCGGCAATTTGTGCTGCTTCACTTCTTTTCTTCGCGGTATATCCCCGTTTTGGGGCTGAATGTCTGTCTGAGGAAGGGGTTTTCCTTTCGGAGACATTAAAACACTTACCAGAAGGCCCATCTACCTTCGCTCTACTAGTTCTAGGTTTCTTTCTAGACGCGCCGGGACTTTCCTCTTCCTCATTGTTCGGTCGCTTTGGTGGTACTGGCGGGATTTGCATCAAGACCGGCACATGGACGACGTGTGATAGAAATGGTGGCGTCCGATATGCAAGCATACCTGGTACCGGGTTGGCTTGGCGAGGTTCTCCTGCAATGGTTCGGACCGAATGGCGAGCGTTTAACCAAGGTTCTTTACCAGAGCCGTCACTCGGAGTTGAAGGACCGGTGCCAGGGCGCGGTGATTCTGGTGGACTTTGAGTCTGATGGCTCCCTAGAATGTCATTGATCAGTGATGGTTCAACTCAAGGTTGCCGGAGTGTTTACCCGCACGGCCGTCATGATAGAAAAGCATTTGTGTTGGCTGCAGAGTGTGCGGAGCAGGACTTGGAGAGTTGTTCGCACTTTGCGTGTGATAGAGGACCGGGTGTGTGGAATACGATGTCGTCATTATATAACCGTTGCCGTCATTAGACCGTGGTCCAGAATCGCATGTTGGGAAACTAGCGCTACGGTCACGGACACTGCCATTGGTGTCTGGAGAAGAAGCGTAATGGACAGTGCTTGAAGGTGAGGAGTCCCCTCGTCCCCAATCTGCAGCGCGCAAGTGGAAAGCCGTTGGGCCGGTAGGGGACGAATCTGGACGAGCGAGGTTAGATCGGACTGCGGGGCTGAGGCTAGGATGCGGAAAAACACCTCGATAGGTGGTGAGCCCATGTTCTTCCTGACGTTTGGCTGGAGAAGAGGAGACGGGGTTCAATAGTTGAGGGATTGCAGTGCGTTTGTGAGTGTGCGCGTCGCCGTCCTGAACATCGACCATGTCGATGATAAGTGGCGGAAAAGGAGGAATGAAGTGGACCGGGGCTTGGACGCGATTCGAGGAACGCTGAAGTCTCTGGTCGGAGATTGAAATATGTCGCCTTTGAAAATTCACGCTCCGACTAGAATTTTACCTCCGTTGTCTTATCTGCCGAGCGCTGGTGGGACGGGAATAATGGTCACGTGGAGAAATTGAATTGGGCGTTATCGATCGTCCCCACGGAATGGGATGATCCCTGATAAGCCGCCCGAGTCGTTCAAACCCTTCCATGGGCCCAACCCCAGGGCCGCGGCCGCGACTCCATAGGTCATTCCCCTTGCACCCCGGGCGTGGAGATTCCATCACGCACCCCGGTTTGAAACGGTGACCTGAGGAGTTTCGCCTGCTGGCGAGCTAAAACCTTATTGGGAAAGTTCTTTCCCGCGATGGAAAAGCCGATCATCGGCGCTTGAATTCGGAGCCCATAAAAGGAACCGGGCGCGCGTCCCGCGATTCTTGCAACTGGTCGGACACACTTAGGAATGCACACAACGTGAGGCATGGCCACCTTCCCTTTCGACGTTCTAAACCGCATCTTTCACGCACTGATGTCACCACCGGTTAAGCAGGCGATCCCGAACGTTGACACATGTCTCAGAACGAGCGAAGGCAGATTAACGAGCACACGTTCGCGCAGGATGCCGTTGATATCATCTGGATGCTGGCCAGATAACTGCGGAGTCATTGCACCTCCCTTGTTGGGCTGACTGCCCTTTTTGTGCCCGAAAAATGCACGTCCGACGTCACACGATGGTCGTCAGCTGATCCAGTCGTCCGTCAGGCGACCAACAAGTAATATGCTCTGATGAAACCCTCCTAGGGTAATTTCCTCCTTGGCGAAATACGTTCTCAAACCGATCGTAGGTTCTGAGTGGTATGCAGCTACCCTGGTAAGCTAACGCTCGGTGGGAAACGAAATCGTCAATGGGCGTTTAAATGAATTGGGCATTGTGGCGTTCCATGCACCGCAACTTCTTCTGTGTGCGCCGAACACTACGAATGAACGAATGAATCGATAATAATACCCAGGCCCGTCCAACAGCGTGTCTGAAACGGCCAGTGACCCGAAATGAACCCTCTGGCAAGAGGCCGGCCAACGCTCCGGTCTCGTTGTTCGTTTCCGTCTTGTAAAACTTATCCTTACGGAACGCTCGCTTGCTACGTACGTGATGCATCGATATGACAAATCCGCTGTCGAGAAAGAAGGTACCCCAGAATATTGCTCCGCCAGAACATCGGTGGTCTGGGGGCCTGAGGATCACAAACTCTATCTTAATGAATGCCATCGGACCGACTCAGCCAAGACGATCCGAGCTATGACACCACTATCAACTTACCGGACTGTGACATGGTTGAGGATCAATATTTGACTTCAGCTGAAGCACATTGGACCCCCTTCGTCAATCGCCACGAGGATAACAGGGGGTGACACTTCGGGCATTTACGGGTAGTGAAAACGTACCAAAATCTCATATGGACGTCAAGCGTCTCCCGTCCCACGTAACATAACACCCTCGAGTAACAAAAGAGAGGCTTTCATGGATTCTCCAACCGAGGGGACTGGGGCATTTCCGGTAAATAGGAAGGAGGCCCAGTCACTCAAGTTTCAGCAAAACATGGCCCCGTGTTTCTGGCTATGCTACTCCTTAACCTAAAACCCAGAAAAAACCCAGAAAGAAATAGACAATGAAAGGGTAACTTTGAGAGCTACCAAATGGAAAGCAGAATGGAGGCACGACACAGCAGGGAAAGATACGATCGATGAATGAAAACGACGAGACGGAAGTGGACACAAAAGAACAAAACCCAAGATCAGACCCTCAGGAAGGAATTTTCCCTACAACGCATAGCCCGCAGCCAAAAAAAGGAAAAAAGTTGAAAAGTTGAAAAACACCATTATCCCGTGAATGTGAATGGCGGGGATGAGATCCCCACATAAAGATATAGGGAAAAAAGCCTACACCGTATATCCCACGAAATCACCTTGTACGAAAAAGACCGCGAATGAACCCGGCGACCCTCGGATAGAGGAGTATGGCACACGGAACAGCCATTGTGATGCAAATTCCGGGGGCCGCCCAGTACCGTCAGCGCCTCCGACCCTCAGCGTTGGGGGGATCGCCGGGGTCGTGATTGATATCCCTGAGACCGATTGAGTCTACAGGCGGAGGTTCGGATTTCTCAGGGTGCACCGCTTGAACTGGACGAACGATAAGCACGTATACAAAAATTGAATAGGAACGCGCTTACCAGGAGTGGACGCTTCGTCAACCTCCTCCACCGTTGGTTTCTTCAGCGTGGAAGTTCCCAAGGTTTCTTCGATGCCGGGTGTATGTGTGTCTTGCTGCGTAGGCTGTCCGGCTGCCTTGCTCTCGTCCACACGCTCTGGAGAGGCTAAACGTAAGGAATCAGGCCACATTAATTTCTCTCGCACACCCCAACCCACCTGATTCCTTCGGGTCAGTTGATGCCTCACCTACTGAGCCCTCCGTTTTTGGTGTAGGATTCGCAGAGGTCTGAACCACCTTCGACAGTCCAGGCGGGGGTTTAGTCAGAGACGCAGAGCGACTTCGAGATGCACCCGGCGTCAACCGTCCTTCTGGCATCTGTAACTTCTTTGCGACAGATTGTGCCTTCTCTTGCTGTCCATTGGTAAAGCCTTTGACAACCTCCGGTCGAATGTCAGCCCACATTTGTAACGCCTTGATAGAACCCCATTCGATGATCTTGCTATTGAGCCACTGCAATGACACCGGTTTCGTAAGGAAATCATTGCAACCTGCTGCAAGCGCAGCGACACGATCGGTTTGTAGCGACGAGGCCGTGAGAGCAACGATAATGACAGAAGAACGGAAGGGGGTTGGAGGTTGTCGTGATTCTGACGTGGAATCTGATGGTGTCTTCTGGCCTTCGGAAATAGGAGTCCCAGTCGGACTATTTGGATATCCAGGCGCCCCGCTCATCTTTTCCAGACGACGAATCTCCTTGGTGGCCTGGATTCCATCCATAACAGGCATCTGAATATCCATCTGTTCAATTACGTGTCAGATTTTAATCATCAAATAACCCCAACCCAGGTCGCATACCAAAATAAGATGGAACCCTCCAGATTTCCACTTCTGTACCGCCTCCTGGCCGTTCTTAGCAACATCGTACTTGATTTTCTTCTTCTTCATGAACGTAGAGAGGATAGTTTGATTGATGGGGTTATCTATGGTGCGGATGAGCGAGGTACATGGGAAGGGGAAAACATCAGAGCAGTTTACATACCATCAACAATGAGGACACTGATTGGTGGTACAATCTTTGGATCCTGTGAACCCTTTGACGAATGGGATTTGGAATCTCCACCGATCGACCTTCTGCCATTGCTACCTCGTCGGCTGTTCATCACCGAACTACGATTCACGGGGGACACGGGAGGGGTCGAACTCTTCTGTGATGTCCCCTCTACCTGTGTGTCCGCCTTCTTGGTCGTGTGAATCCCTTGCGGGTGAGGGTAGTTGTCCACGGTAGGCTGCCGATCGGCAGAATTCGGAGGTTCGGTGAGGCCTGGGGTTAACTGCGCCCTGGGGCTCCGTCGAGGAGTGTCGTTCGTGTATCCACTCGCTTCTTCGGACGTCCTGCGTGGTGTTATGACAAATTGCCCTCGGTCCCTTTCCATCGTCGGCGTCTGAGTGGTCGTCTTGGAGGGGATGATACCTAACCCTCCATTCTTTGGCATAAAGAAGATACCAGCGGGTTGGCCATCCGGGCTTTGAATAACGAGCCCAGACGAGGGTGAAGTGCCGAGTTTCATCGCTGCCTCGGAGAAGTACTCAATGCTATCCGAAATGGAGAGAGGGGATGGCGGAACTGGGACGTATTCGCGGTCTCCTTGTGATTTCGTGGATTTGTCAGACTCACTCCGACGGTTCAAACCGGTGGGTCTCGACCCCGGTCGAGTCTTCTGCTGGTCAGTGGGGAAATAAAACGAGGGGCTGCGACTCGCAGGAGTTGCAGGAGAAGTGGCGATTGGTGAGAAGAAAGGATCGACAACGGGTTTCTTTAAGGCGGTATAGAGCGCGGTTAAGACTCGTCGCGGACCAGCGGGCTTGGGAATGACAAGGACATCCGCCAATTGCTTCTGCGACGAGATAACAAAAGATTGGACAATATCTTTTACGCGCTTGTAGTTGGCGAGACTGGTGAAATGAACGACGGTGGTATTGTGAGCCAGTCTCGAAAGGTTCGGTAACCCACGAAGCATCTGTGGGGTAGACTTTGGTCGATGGATGAGGGAGGGACGGGGTTTGGGCGAAGTTTGGTTTTGAGGGCTCGCGTCCGCTTTGATGGCCTGAAGACTCTCCTTGAGAACTTCGATGTTATCATCGATCAACACAAAGGAGGTCTGGGGAGTCGAGGGGCCACTCGGGGGTTGGAAAAACGCAGCATCGTTATCCGCATCCTGAGGACCTCGTGGTTGGAGGGAATCAAGCGAGTAATGACTGACGTCCAGGCCCCAAGCTGTCAAGTAACTCGAGAGGTGGTGAGCGAAAGAACCACGGGAGCTCGCACATAATGTGACTTTTCTCCCGCGCAGCGTTTCGGAAAATGCGGCCAGTTCCTGAAGTGTGGGTTCGGGGGCGAGTTCGACATTCGCACAAGGGACAAAGTCTGGGTTAATGGGCGGATCCTCAATCCGGCCATGCTCAAGGGTCACAGTCAATTCGCTTCCCCGACCCTGGCTGAATGTTTGTGGCGGAAGGTTCGTGACAAACTCTCCACCAACCTGGTGTAACAGCCGTGACATGAACGCGGTGTTGAGGACCAACGGTGGGCGATCCGAGCCGGCTGTAGTCTCTGACTCAGGATCATGTGGGGTGGTAGGACTTGGAGGCGTTGACGTCGGTCGGTAATTGGCTTCGGCACAGGAAAAACGATGAGCAATGTAGAAGGTGCACTGCAGGCGTGACAGGGGAGAAGTCGTGGGGTCAGGCACGCCGATTCCTTCCACATCCTGGTTTGCTTCCCCCGCAACGGATTTAATAAACAAGCCAATCTCAACGTAGTCCCCTCTGCCCGCCGTCCCGATGACTTGACGAACGATCTGTATGGTCTTTTTTAGTAAAGCAAGGACCCGAACCACGATCCCACGTACATATGACAAGAGGTATGACAGGCAGCTCTCGTCACCCTTCACAGCTACGTGTTTCATTCCGACGTCTTGATGGAAGAGGACGAGGTCGATACCCGCTTGTGCGGCTAGGCCACTCAAAGAATCCCCTACAGCTTGCAGCATCTCGCCGATATCGAAGTGGGTCATGACTGGAGCAAGGGAGCTCCGAGGTGTCACTTCCGCGCTCGAGGTACCCGAGGGGAAACCAAAGGCACACATGTGGGCGGATATGTAGTTCAGGTTCTTCATGCTCGTGAGGATTGCAGACATGGAGGTGGTAGGAACCGATATCGAGCACCCTGAGAACTGTTCCTTTGCTGTATCCAACACTTGAGGGGGACAAAATTGGAGGAGGGTCTGAACGACCGCCTGGACGGAATCTGCGAGTTCTAGTGAGAGATCATGGAACTGTTCGAAGCCGGGAGTCGGATCAAGTGGTTTGGGATTCCATTCGTTGTCCGAGATGGTTCGGCGTGGATTCCTGAGCTGATGAAGTTGGGCAGAGGTGGGACTCGAAAATGCCCTGGAAATCTTGGGTAAGGGGGGCGAGTTCTCCCCTGTATCGCGTCCCGAGGTGCTGCCGCTGGTTGGCGTGGTATCTTCCGTCTCATCCGAAGGGGACTTCTTGTGTGTGGGCAGAGGTGGGTCATCGGGGGAGGGGTCGTCCATGTCCACCTCCGGGGCTGGCAGAGAGGATTGATCAAGATTGGGCAGGGTGGGGGACATAGACGAGTTGGGGGGCCATGTGAAAGCAAATTTGTTGGATGAGGGCAGCTCCACGATGACCGCGTCCTCGTCTGCCCCATCGACGCTTTCGATTGTCCCGGGTTGCAAGGGGTGAAGGCGAACTGCAGGCAACTTCGTTTCGGGTCTTGAAGAGGGTGCAGCCATCTCCGTTAGCCAACCTCACTCGGCAGCCTCCCGCTGCGACACTACGGGTGGACGTGCGACCGCGGAAAGGAAGAAGGGGATTGGTGACCGGACAGGCGGAGGGAGTATGACCGAAGGCGGGTGTGAAAGCGTCATCACTGTTATGGCTTGTCGCTTCACCCGCTGAACACGCTCCCGCCTGTCCTCGTTTCCAAGGCCAACACGTTTACGTGTTCTTGGTCCCGGAGGACATCAGGTCGGGCAGGTCTTGCCATAACACAGGTCGACCCCCAATGATTGGGGACTTACGATATTGCTTATACGCGTGTCCCGATACAAAAAGCTGACTCGCATGCTACCGGCTACAGATTACACTACCAGGATCGAGGCCCCCCCATCCACCGTCACCCTCTTTCGGATCTTGACCAACATATAGCGGCGGCCGAGCTGGAATAGCTTGGGATCTGAAGCTGGCTGACTAGACTTGCGTAACATCGCGAGGGCTGATGGCGCCAGCACTATGGCTTGGCCGGTCTAAAAAAGGATTTGCATTCGTGATCTGAATGTTGCGTGCTCCACGCAGAGATCGAGCGCACCTTCAGCCGGACGATTTCATCAAATGCGTTTGACAGCTCTGCGGAAAAATGTTTACCGACGTGGTCCCACCAGGACTGTGAGGAGAAGCGGTGCATGAAGGCCACGCTGCATAGATCCAACAGAACAGGGGGCACGACGGTGGGTTCTACGGGAATTTGTCATCCTGATCTTTCGACCATTGAAACCCTGCATCGAAACAATTGACCCTTACCTTGGCTGCTGATGATAACCCGCATGCCGTAATGCCTCATCTGCCTCGCGAGGGACAAAAGGGCCTCAGTGAGCCTTGCACTTTCTGACAGATACTGGGGTGAGGTCAATCACCTGTTGGCTATCTGAATTAGCAGGAACATACTTTATGGGCCTCGTCCACCAATAACACCTTGCCTGCTTTACCGAGGTCTGTTCTCGTGAAGATTCGAGTGACTATATCGAACAACCCGCAGGCGGATTTCGGATCGATGAAAGGGTCCGAAAGGTCCACAATCGTCAGCTGACCAGGAGCGAACCTCGGCAGTTCACTAGGCTCGGTGCTTGTGAAAAGATTCAGCAAGGCCATCCGTTGATCCAGATGTGCTCGTTGGACTTTGCTAAACCCTTCACATTGCGCCTCGAGCATCTCCAGGAACTTCTCGTAAGTGTAATCTTCTCCCAACTCCCTGAGAATGCTCTGGTCCGTCGCGAATCAGCGTGAATGGAATGGAAAAGGGGGGTTCACCTACGAGAAGAACCTGCATGTAAAGTGGTGCGGAGTCAGATGACTCAACCGCCATCATGCTCAAGAATGCCTGCGCATCGAGCTCATCTTCAGTGAACAGCAAAGGCTCCACAGTAACATTCTCCCCCAAAGGGGCATATATGCGTCGCATTCGGTTCAAGACCGAACGCGACACGTACACTTTGACGGGGGGGACCTGCACGCCGTGGTATTTTGGTTTTGCCAACCACGCGGCCTCACAAGGGAGGCAGTTGTCCCCTCCCGTGCCAAAATGGAGGACGAGACCTGCAAGGGGTTTCTCGAGGAACCCGAGCGCTTTACAGTTCGGGACCAACATATCTTCCAACAACACCGACACGGTGTGGGACTTCCCAGACCCTTGGACGCCACATATGATTGCGGAGAAAGGCGCATTCTGAAAAAACGAGGCTTGTGGGCTGGCACTAACTGAACTTGGGGATTAGGGCGTACAGTGTTGACATAAAGCCTGGGATCAGCCTGAACCTCCTTCCGGGATTTCTCTCTAAAAGAATAGGAGAAGTTGGTGGTCGTCCCTCGATAAGCGCTTGAACAAAACTCGCCTGATTGCCATTAAAGACCCCAACAACCCATATTGTGATTGATGTGGGCAGAACCCTGCCGGCCCTTTCGCGTCACGAGTGAAAATCGGTGCTGTCTTCAGTTCATGCTCGAAGGACTCGATGACTCCTGGTGTTCCATCGTCCAAAAGTTGCAACTCCTCCTGTACGGCGCCTAAATTCAGTGACTGACGGTACGAACGCGTTTGATCTACCTTGTCTTCGCGGAGGTCGCTGTCGTTTGAGGATAGTGGAGAAGGCAATCTGGGGTCGGTGGATTGGTGGCCTGATGGAGGCGGTGTGGGTAAAGTGGCTTGGATGGGAGTTTCTTCAATTGGACTCATCCCAGCGGTCGACTGTTTCCTTTGTGGGTTACGTCCCCCGTTGAAGGAATCGATCCGAAGTACTCACCACTGCGGCCCGTTTACCCTTCATGTCTGAGTTTTCAAATCCGCTGATTAAATTTGCGAAACCGTTCTTCTAATCTCAATGAAGTGGTAAGCGACCCACGCCCAAAAACTGTGGCACGACGGTGACAAACCGATTCAGCCGGGAGAAAGTAGAGAGGATACTCACAGGGGATGCAACAAAGCTAGAAAACCTGTTCCGATGGGGAGTGAAGAGGTCGTCGTTGAGTACCCCCAGAGATCCTAAATACACTAGAAGGCGCCCAGCTGAAGCAAGTAGCAGGTTGCCGTGAATTCAGTGGGGCGTCCATTTTCCACGAGGACTCCCGTATCTATATTCGGGAACGGCTTATCCGAGCAACATCATTGGTGCTTGGTTAACCAAGCCGAACAGTGGTCGAGCCTCAAAGCTTGACCCCAAGCCCTGGTTATACAGTGCAAAGCCGGCCTGATCAGTGCTTAGTGCCCGTGGGCTGACCGACTGGTTGGAGAGTGATTCACCTTCGGGATTTACCGACAATTTGTTCTTCGGCCATGCCTGATGACACGGTGAACCCTGATTATCTCGCGGCTGCTGTCAATGCTGTGTACACCTCTTTGAGGTTCAAGCCCCCAAGCGGCCAGTATACGATTCTCGCCGGTTTTATCCTCGTGTCTCCAGAAAGGCATCAAGTCATCTCGCTTGCGACGGGTTCTAAATGCCTTCCCGCAAACAGATTATCGGGACGCGGGGAGTCTGTGAACGATAGTCACGCCGAAGTCTTGGGTAGGCGTGGTGCACTGTTATGGCTGTTCGACGAAGTGCGTCGAATGAAAAACGGCGCGCCCGAAGAGACATCATGTTGGATCGAGAAAAATCCGATTGGAAAGTACCGACTCCGAGACACGGTGCGCATCCACATGTACATATCCACAGTTCCATGTGCGTCAACAGAATTCGTTGTTATCGTGTACTCAGATCACTCAGGTGGGGACGCTTCGATGCAGTTTTTGGCAAGTTCCCAAGATCCTAAAATGGCACAACTAAAGGACTCCAAACCGTTCGAGACGCTGCCATCTGACGTGCCATGGAGGGGGAGGAACAACTACCACTGCTACGGAGTTCTCAGGACGAAGCCTGGTCGCGCGGATTCGCCTACGACCGCTTCAATGTCATGTAGCGACAAGATTGCAGCCTGGAATGTGCTTGGTTTGCAGGGTGCCTTGGGATCGCTGTTGTTTACCCAACTCTACATCGACTCGATCGTCGTCGGGGAAGTTCCGCAGGATATTCGGGGCGTGGTTTTAGATGATTGCCGACGTGCGTTTTGGGGGAGAATACAGGACCTCGAGGGTAATTGGGTGTTCACCTCACTTCCCTCTATAGACTGACACGTTTCGGAGGTCTTCCCGATGGTTACAAGCTAAACGAGCCCTCTATATATTTCACTGCGGTCCCCTTTGTTCACGCTCGCAGCTCACTAAACCCCGGTAATAAAGCGAGTCCATGCAACGACTGTAAACAAGCCACCTACTTGGTTTCAGTCCGGAATCTAATCACCCATTTCAGCTCTGTGTTGGATCGCGGAATCTCCTACAAGACCAGGCTACCAAGTTTTGATAAATGGGTTCAGAAGGGGGGTTCCACCGAAGTTTCGGTACGAACCAAAATTCAGGTGCGACCCCCGGGGATGAGGAATATCATTCACTGATCACCAGTTAGACCTTGGTTTTCCAAGTTATCCATCTTCGACGCGCTACAAACTGCGTCGTTTGAGCTCCAGCAACCTGGAACCGATGCGTAAGTGTCAAGAAACCTCTGGACGCATCCTCTGACTTTTGCCCAGAAGCAAATCATACTATGCGATAAAGCAGTCGGCTTCTGAGTATCAGACAGTCAAGTCTGGGCTTCTTTCGACACCTCCCTTCACAGCATGGATAAGAAACGGGGAAAAGTACCAGAACTTTGATATCCAGGGGAGCGAAGTCCTTCCTCCAAACGGAGCTTCGTAAGATTTATCCACGAAACGAACATCAGAAACCTAATGATCAGATCACCCACCGGCGGGATTGAGCGGGGCTGAAACTTACCTGTGGATGATTACCAACCCATTGTGAACCCATCGCGGCTGGGTTGTCCATCGAGCGTTGGGGTATCGACACACCTCCAGCTCATTTCAGTCTGTCCCCTCATCCGTCATCACACGGGTTCACCAGACCCGCGCTGGAACACAACCAAAATGTATTTACATACTCATTTTCTGAATACTGGGCTACAGCTTCCGCAACCTATGTTGCGCGGTTCAAGAAAACGAGACCGCATATCACCCTGTGCGGTGTGAGTTGTCGAAACCGGGAGATGCTGTTGTACGAACAGGCGCGCTTCTCAGTCCGATGCTGTCACAAATTGGGGCCGTTTGGGACCCTTTGCCATTGAGCGCTTGAGCAGCAGCAGCTTGAGCGGCCGCCGTCGCCTAGTGATATGGAGAGGTCCTATGTTCTCATTGGGCTGCCCGCCCACAATTAGGGTATATCTCATTTGCATGGAACGACCATGGTGAGCGACTTCATGGCAACTATGGCATCACAAAACTGAACCGTGGATCACAACAAACCACATATGAGATATGTACATGATAACGAATGCAATATTAGGCATACTGCCGAGGTAACAAGCGTGGAACGGTACATGTGAACGGACGTGAATAAAGGAGAGAACGGTCTCGAAGAAAGAGAAAAAGAGAGGGGTACCGGGGATAGTGGCGGTATCGGAGAACACAGCGGGAGATGGGGTGAGGAGATAAGGTTGGCGAGTTGCGAAGGAATATATCTGAGGAACTCGACGCGATTGTTGACGCTATCATTCATTCCCTTTATCTGAACGGAAAGTCAATATGTGTGGACAGTGGTGGGATTTCCAGGGGCTCACTACTTTTTATTGCTTCTTCGATCTGTTGGAGGAGGTTCCTAGTGTCCCCCGCGTCCATCGTGGCCCCAACCTTCTCGAACATATCAACAGCGCATAATGCCTCGGGTTTCGCCTCTTCGAGCCTCCCTCGCTGGTACAAAAACCGAGCTTGAAGCCGCATCGCTCGAGCCAGGTAGTATCCATCATTACCCGCGTGCAACTTGGCATGTTCGGTGTGAGCGTGTGCATCATCGAACCTTCCTTCCTCGGAAAACAGCTCAACCAGGGAGTGATGAATCCCAAACAGCTCGCGATGTGCGTTCAAAGAGGTTGCGATTCTGAGGGCTGCCTCAAGTTGGTGAATAGCCTTCTCTTTGTCGCCCTTGGAAGAATATATCTGGCCAAGGACGCGACGACACTGGCAGCCCAGAAGTTCGTGTTTCTCTGGGAGAAGGTCAATCGCGCGGGACGCGGCTTCCTCTGCGGCATCGAGCTGCCCTTCGGCACGCAGCAACCGGGCGAGGTCCTTCAAACACTCTGCCTGTCTCATTTTGTGACCGAGCCCTTCACAAATTACCAATGCTTCCTTCACTAGTTGTATCCCTTCCTTGTAGAGGCCCATTTTCAGGTTTGCGTCAGATAGGCGCCTCAATACCTGGGCAGCCTGACTGTCATCCCCCCTCTCTCTGTGGAGCTTTAATGCGTGGGTGAGAACTCGTTTACGTTCCACACCATTCCCAACCGATCTAAACAACCGTGAGAGCCAGCGTAAACATTGTCCTTTAGAGGGGTGGTTGTCTTGGAGCGCCTCAATCTTCTGTCCCAGCACGGTGAGCCGCGGTTTGTGCCAGTAGATATGGCGCATGAAGTTGGCGCAGGCATCCCAGACAAGTCTCGAATTCGCATCGATAGATGTGAAGACGTCAAGCAGGTGCTCGGCGTTTACGTCTTCTGACGTGATCCATCGCGCTTCTTCGAAACCAGGCTTGTTAGGATGGGTATAAATCGACAATCGGGTGAAGTAGTGGTCCTTGGTTGTGCATAGGAGAAGCGACGACTTCGGGTCTTTGGGGCAGAGGTGGTTTCGGAGTGGTGCCAGCATCGTGATGAAGCCGTCGCTCCGATACGTCAGAGAAAGAACACAGAACTTGTCGAATATGTTCTTCCTGCTGGAAATCGCAGGAAATAGCCAGTCCAAATTGTTCTCGTTGATGCCTTGGGGGAAGAAGGCAATAACTCTGAGGAGGTCGCGAGCTTCAGGGCCAAGTTCGCGAAACATCGGAGATGACAGTGACAACTCGATGGTGGCCGCGAGGCTCTTGTTGTGTTCCGTCTGCAGCATGTCCGTCTGATGCTTGTCCCACTCGTTGGCCAACCGATCAGTATCCCACTGATTGTGGTGCGTTACCGTCGCGAGTAAGGTGATCGACAGCGGATGGAAATCGAGTTGTTCGAGGATGTTGTTGACCAGATCAGAGCGCTCGCCGTGCTTGTAGATGCGGTAGAAGGTATCATGTGCGGCATCCATCGACAGCGTCGGAATTTTGATCCACTCACAGTCGGGAGGGATGGTGGAGATGCGAGAAGTGATACACAGGGAGATGTTGTCAAGCTGACGATCTCCTCTACCACGGCGTATATCTCCTGGGCGTCTGTCCCCTGTGGATCGAGTATAGATTCCGCATTGTCGAGGACTATGAGCATTTCCTTGGAGGATAGGAATGGTCGGAGGGAGGCCAAATCTTCGGGGTTTTCGACGCTTGCACCGATGACCTTGGAGAGCCGGCGGAGGAAATGGGTAAGTGATGCAGGGAATTGGTCACATCGGATGAACCGACGGTTGTGACCAAACCGTCGTTTGATCCGATCGTTGTGGAGGACGGTTAGAGCGGTGGACGTCTTGCCAATCCCGCCAACTCCAATGAGAGCGATTGGCATGAGACGCTCTGCAAAGCCAACTATCTTCTCGATCAACTCGTCCCGTCCAAAGAAGATCCTTGGTGGCGGGGGTGGGAACTCTCCGGACGCGCTGCATACGATCGTAAGATACTAGGTTAATCAGCGGTGGAGATTGCTGACCTGATTTGGGTCTGGGCGGTGGTCAGTTACTTATGCTTGAGAGCACGTGTGTCACTTACAGCACGACTCTGGCCGTCAGTATCCTCGCGAGCTCTCAACATGTCCTGACGTATGTCGGAAACTATGGTATGAGTATTCATAGCGAGCTCGGTCTGGAGAGGTGACAGTTAGAAATGGCCAAGCAGAAGCGCACTGAACACACGTTGAAGACACGAAGGACCCTGTTGAGGTCTGACTTCCAAGCAACGATCGTTTCCTTGTCGTTCCTCGCGTGAAAAACTCGGGAGACCGGGTTGCGCCCGCTCTGTTTGATGATCTTCCGTTGTATTTCCGCGACGGTCCTGTGATCGGGGAGATGGTAAGGGAGGGACACGAAATTTATATTGCCGGTTCAACTCACGTCGTCAGCTGATTTATCGCATCGCACACCGACTGATTGAGGTCGTTCAGCTTCTTTTCGTTCATTCCCCGGTCAAGGGCTCTACAAATATCGGCGCAGAATAGCCCGAGCTCGACGTAGTCCAGTTCGTTAACCATCGAGTCCTGGCCATGTGTGAACCTGGGACATCTCATTGCAGAAGAGGAAACTTACTCGGATCATTGTGAGAAGAATACTAACGGTGCCAAAAACAGCCTTGGCTGGTGCGATGCTCGAGACCTCCTTCGCGAGATTCAGGGCATCGATGGCCACGTTCAGCGAAGAGTGAACACCGTCTCTCCCGTTCGGTTGGGACACAGTTGCCATGATGATCAATATGCAAGGTAGTTGTGAGAAAGTGGTGAGGCGTGAAGACTGTGAGGAAGAACCCGAACCCTCATAAATATGAGCGGCAGTCGTGTCATCGCGCGCCTCGTGCAGAAAGGCTCACGATCTGGTGGGGAGAAAAGGCAGGTTCCCCTGACGAAACAGGTACTAACCGATCGCTGGTTCACCATCAATCAAGCTGGTCCGAGCCAGCAGAATTCTGCATGAGACAGGATTTGGTGTGTACTGTGCGAGGAAGTGTGATAATAAATACAAGGGCTACATATAATGTCCGCTATACCAAGAACAGAATGAATGTGGTAAAAGTGAAAGGTTAGACATCAGATGATGAAGTGCACCCTCTTCTCGCCCAGGGTCTCTTCGAGTTCCTTAAGGTCCATGTGACGATTGATGTCGTTCTGCGCGAGGTCCCCTCCCAACTCTTGACCATGCAAAGCAGCCACCCAACTGAAAAATCCAAACCCTCTTCGTGGGATGTCAAACGGTAAAGCTGGAACGAAGAATCCTGCGAGAGCTCCTAATAACAGTATACCACCTAACAGCCCGCCAAGGAACCCCGGCCGGAATGAAGCAGAAGCGAGGACTTCATCGTGGTACGCTCGTACGACGATGGCACGCGTGCCAGTAAGGAAAGGAAGGACATTCGAGGCGTCCGCCTTCCCTCGCACGTCGGCGTAGAATTTAGCTGATAGTTCGGTGTAGCCTTCCGGTCCGACGTTGCCCGTAAACGAGACAGTCGTCGGTGAGGGCACATAGTCCATGTCCAAACCATTATCCTTTAGCATCTGGTTGATGCCGTTGTCGTGGCTACGGAAAACAGGTGAGCAACGCTCAAGTGAAAAGTTACTTGCGTACCTGACGTGGTAGGCAGCCTCTTTGCCCGTGGAATTCAGTGCCCGTGTGTACGAGTCGAGATACGGTCCCATGTTCCCGTGGTCTCTCTCGAAATCCGTGCTGGCAGACTTGCCGATAATATTCATCGTCATCGGGACACCGAAACTAGAGTTGTAGATCCCCACTATCCAAGGTTCGTACATCTCCACGCAAACGACAGCATCATATCCGATGCGGCTGCTGAATCCGGATGCATCGACAATCGTGTCCTGACCGTACACGGGAAAGCTTGCAGTGTGCGTATAGCTGGTATTCAGGCGAACGAGGACGACCTCCATTCCAGTCCACCCGTTCCCGGACTCGCCCTTGTCGGGCGTGAGGCTGTGGAATGAATGGGCCGCTCCGTTGTCCCAAAACCCGGCTGGAGCAAATCAGCACGGAACGTAAAAGTAGCAGTGAGACGAACGTACAAACATAAGCCACCTCATCCCTGCTGATACTTGAGGGCAACGAATCGGTGGGATCCATGAATGTGAAGTTAGGTGTATTATATTCCTCGGGAAGAGGTAACGAGAACGAGGAGAATAGTTTCTCCACGAACGACCTCATGATGATCACATATATTAATCCGGCAGTCGAGCGAGGAACGCTAACTGAATGGGTCAACGATGTTCATTATTTGGTCAGAGATTCTACTCACAGATACGTCTCAGGTTCCGGAAGCTTTTCGCAATGCATCCTAATTCCCCAACGTGGTGCGCTGTCATGTGTAGGTCCAAACGTGAATTTCAACTTGTACATCAAACGCGACCCACGTACTTCAGCAAGTATCCTTCCGACACTGCCTGCATCGATGGAACAACTGGGCTACTCACATCGGAAACCGCTCCGCTCTGGGCGAAAGTCCCCAAACCCTTGCCGTCGGGCACAAGCTGCGACTGCGTCAATTCCGCGAAATACACGTCGTCTTCGCCGTACTTCAGTCGCACAGCAGTTGGCAGCGAGGCTCGATCTGTGAACGACGCCAAAGTCCACGTGCGCACGTAATCCTGGCTTCTATGAGACGAAGTTTCCGAGATCGGCACCAGAGAATAAAAGACTTACAGTGAAGGCATCAAGTTGGGACTCTGCCGCTGCAACGTCGGACTCAGAGAGGTCCCCCCAAATGGCTGTCTCGGTATAGGTTTCTAGTTGGTTTTCCGTCCGAGCAGTGATATCGATCACACGACCAAGAATGAAGGGGAGTGCTCCAGCCATGGAGATCAAGAGTGCATAGAAGATGATAAAGAAACTCCACGGGCGTGAGCTATAGCCACACGAATGCATTAACACACGAATCTGATAGGTCGACGGAAAAACCCACTCAACAGCTCTCCTAGCACGCCTATCCGTGCCCCTATTACTAAATCTGGTCCACAACAGCCCCAAGCCGCTCATCACACTCTCCGGGTGGTGTGTGTTGCGTGCGAGGTCCTTCAATTTGATGCCAAGTCCGTTAACGCTGTGACTAAGAT
>Ga0307517_10001096_pt1 | contig 45782 bp, 48 predicted proteins | sample 23_EM_MG_FD_194515 | JGI IMG/M metagenome (GOLD analysis project Ga0307517, IMG submission 194515) | Populus trichocarpa ectomycorrhiza microbial communities from riparian zone in the Pacific Northwest, United States - 23_EM | ecosystem: Host-associated > Plants > Roots > Unclassified | place...
CCCCCCCCCGCCCCCCCGCCCCCCCCCCCCCCCCCCCGAATAGGACTATGCGAGGAGGGAGGGGATGTATATATCGATCGCTAGAGTGGCCATTTATTTGGGTATTCGCTATATCCTATCACCAGAAACCCTCCGATTCCAACCACCCCCGAAGCCAGAATCATTCGGACACCCACCTAGGGCAAAAGGGAAAAAAAAGGCGAAAGGACCCTGCATCTAACGCAAGGCTCCCTCCCCATCGCTAAACTCCCGAAGCCTGCCTGCCTGCCTGCCTAGTTTGGGAGGGTTCACCGTTACTGTGCTCACGTATCGCAGACACGCAAATTTGGGGAGCGAAATGGGGGTATGATATACTGTAGCTATTTTATGTGTTGGGGGAGGCACGGTCGTGATATTTGGGGTCCAGGTTATACTTACTCGGAGAAAAAATTATTAGGGATGCCCCCCTGTCGATATTGCGATTGTCGGGTTATGGCCGAGAGCAGATTGCTTTGTTGTGTGTTGACCGATACCGGCATCTGCCGAGGGGTGGTTGGGTTGGGTGGGTTGTGGTGTGTCGTTTGAGGGTGTGAATTACTCTGTACCCGTGTGCTTGGGTCTTGGGCTGCGCGGCGCAGAAGGAAGGGATCCGGTGGTGAGTAGGGTTCTGATGCGGAGATATGGCACCATAGGCGATCTGGGGTATATATTGGTTACATATATTGTGCTAGGGGGAGAAGCAGAGTTGTGGTGCTTCGTTGGGTTAGGTAATGATCTATAGTGCCGGACGACCAAAACCTGCCCTCCACCCAAAGTTCTCAGAAAATCCGGACATGCTGAATTATCGTCAGTTGAGAAAAAACTTTAAAAATAATTCCTCTGGTAATTCTGCAGATAACCCCTTTTAAAAGCCTCCAATATCTTTTATTTTATTCTCATTTCATTGGTCAATCCAAAATTGTTGATTGGAATCCTGTTGCAGAGGGCTGTTTGATAAGGTTGGGCAACATCCCCAATTCCGGCTCTAACCACAACAATGACTTCCTGTATGACCTTATGTCAAATCAAAAACCATAGACTAGTTCTAATTTGTTGTTTAAACAATTCTACCAGAGGAATTTCTATTATACCTTCTCAAGAAGAAACTATTCCCAATTTAGAAATTTTGCGTTAAGTTGGCCGCGAGGGCAGGTTTTGGTTGACCGGCACCATACAGGCACCATGTCGCACGCCATTGCAACCAATCAAGGGCTCCCATAGATATTAAGTACTATGATAATATCATGGTACAAGCACTGCGCCGAAGAGGAGATAAATTTATATCCTCTCTAAAATGAAGCACTCGTAATAATTTCCTTCCAACACCGGGATCGCTATAGCTAACTTACAGAGAGAGGAATTGTCAGATCCACGGTATGGTAATTTTCATAATTATTAAGAACGCGTAGTAGAGCACTGTCTAGAATAAGAGGCAGTAGACATAGCACGTAACCCCCCTCCCCCCTCCCACCACCACGATACACCGTACTAGTACGCAAAGATCCGGAACAGCAATTATCCGAATCGGGGACCCAACGGACCACAATACTCGAGCACCATACTACACTACACCGGAGGGTGAAAATGCATTCGCATTATTTTCAAGTCCTGGCTGGGGCTTAACCAAAAACGCGAGTATATTTTATTCACCCCGACGTATTCTGCACACCGCTCGCAAAAGTCGTTCGTTACTGATAAGGGCTAATTTTGACAACCCGAGCGGCAGAGCGGTGGGAACACCCATCCCATCCCCCGAGTGCTATAATACAACTACGATAACTAGGCGTGGCATAGAAAGGTTTATGGCGAAAGGATTGATGCCCGCAGTAAGTGGTCGTCAAAACCGCGGTTCATTGGCACCTGCTGCCTATACAAACCACCAGGGGAGCCCGAGCCGATTACCTATAGAACAAATTTAATACCGGTATCGACCGGTGATTTAAAAGACGTAGATATCATACTTAATCACACATCCCTTCTCGAAATTATAACTGATAACGATAAAGAGGAGGAAAAAAAAGAAAAAGAAAAGAGATGGTCGATATCCAGATTTGCAATTTAATTCCCTTCAAAAGAATCCTCCCCCCCCAAGTGTTCAATTTCAGTTTTTCAATACCTAACGCACACCAATCCACACGGCGCAACTACTACCTCACGCCCTAAGATCAAAAATATCATTCTTCCATCCACCTTCCTCGCCCAGGGCTGCTACCCTCTCGGTAGAGTCCTTAATCTTGCCCACAATCCCACCCGGCGGGAATTCACCCGGGAATATCTCATCTTCCCCAATATTAACCCTATAACCACCTCCCCCCACCCTGGCACTTCTCCCCTCTGCACTGCCACCTCTATGTCCCGGTGGACGTGAAAGGATCGCTTTAATCCACCCTTCAAAACTCCCGCCACCCCCGCTGGTAGCAATGGATGCAACCCTCATGCGCTCCACGACACCACGAATCTCCCTGTCCGCCATTTCGAAGGTATGTTTTATCCTCTGCTCCAGTATGCTCGCCACCAGCTTCCGTACCATCGGGCGGACAACGGGGGATAGTAGTGCTGCGGCCCACGTGTGGTAGGCGTTGTACTTGTACTTGAAGTTGTGGATGTTGACTTTCACGCTTTTCACTTGGAAGTAGCGTCCGCTACCATACACACTGTCCACAGCGTCGTCGTCGTCGTCATCGTCATCGGAGTGGCTTTCGAGGATGATCTCGGCATCAGCCCCCCTGCCGTCTAAATACAGGTCCAGGAATCCGTGGTCTTCGAATTTGATTAGTCCAGTCTTCTTCCGGACTACGAAGGCTATGTCCTTCGCGAACATGGTGATCCCCTGAACGCGCAGCTTGCTGGTTCCATAGTAGTGGCTGGAGAAGACGTACTCGTTCACGAACTCTGCTCGGGTAATGGCCTCGAAGAGCGTCTTGTAAGGGATGAAATGGTCGCTTTCGAGGATCAGGTTTTCGAGGATCAGGTCGTAGTCCCGATCTTGATACTCTACTCTAGGAATTGGTACATAGCGTACCTCGCCGACGAGTCTGGGTAATAGAACGTCCAGGATGTCATGCAACACGCGGCGCTTAAAGCCTCTGAAGTTGCCCTGGGAATCCAAGATTACTAGGTCGTTAAAGACCTTCTTGGAGGTCTCGATGACTCGACGGTTCTCACGATCTTGGGAGATGGCGTCCAGGAAGGATGTTATTTCTTGGAAGAGGGCCTGCATGTCTGGTTGGTAGGCGTCTTTCTTTTCCTGCAGGAGGGCGGTGGACCGGTCGTACAGTGCATGTGCCTCCGCGTCGGCTGCGTCTGAGGTTACAAAGTCCTTTTGCTTGAGAGATCGGTTGAGGAAGCTCGAGATGTCGCTGTAGAAGCCGCGAAGATCCTCATCTGACTGAACGTCTTGTATTACTTTCTTCGCAGCGGAGTGGATGTCGTCGAGGGGCTTTCCGTCTGCGAAGACCATTAGAATGGCCTTTCCTACTGTTAGCAATCACAATTCATCACTCGACAGACCGAGACGCTTGCCTTCATTTCTTGAACTGCCCTGTCAAAGTGCTCGTCGGTGCGAATAGTGGGCTCCTGTGCGCTAGTTTCTTTAACAAGATTTTCCGTCATCCTGTCAATGTACTTGTGCGTCATCTCGATCAAAAAATCCACAGTATCGTTGAAGTCAGAGTTCTTCTGGATCTCGTTGATTGTGCCCTTAAGCCTATTGATCACCGCGTCCCGGCGCTGCTTCGGGAATTTCTCACGCAGATAGGACTCCACGTCGTAGCGTGACTGGGAAGTCTGTCCGCGGAGGGTCTCCACGTAGGAGATTCCCTTATCTTTTGCCATGGACTGGATTCGTGATGCGGAAGGAATATCTGGACTTGCGTTTGGATCGCCGAGACCGGACTCGGCGGGTTGCTCGATTTGCGAGATGTCTCCTGTCGGGCGAGCTTTTTCCGCCGCGGAACTGGCAACGTGTGCGGCGAAGGAGGCGGCATCGGCGAATATATCGCGGGAGACGACTAAGTTTGTTGTTAGCATCAGCAGTGCCATGGGAATGAGGGGGGGGGGTATACTCGTGACATCGCCTAGCAGCTTCCTAAACTCGGGGCTGGAGTAGAGGAGATTTCCTAGGAGTCTCATCTTTGAATATACTGTCGACTATTAGCTACAGCCGGTCTATATAGTTCAATTGAAGGCAGCTTGCTCTTCTTCACATCCTTTCCAGATGGCTTAGCCCCCGCCACAGCCCCTCCAGCACCCTTCATACCCGGTCCACGAACATCAATCTGCGCATTCGAAGTATGCCAAATAAACTCCTGAATCTTATCATCCGACTATCCCCCCTCCTCACATCAGCGAACGCCCCTAAAGACCCAAAGTTTAAGATATCACTCACATTCTTATTCAGGCCAACCTCAACGACCGCCTCAACCCAAGCCCTCAAATCCCTAACAAATCCCCGCCCCTGCACACTCAGCCTCCGATTCCTACTGTCGAGTACCCCACTAGCTCTAAGTGCATATCTAGCCCACGCCGTGGCCTGTTCAGTGCTCGGCATATATCCCTCCTTTACTGCGAGTAGTGCTTCATAAGTCCTAAGTTTACTCCTAATAGCAGCCTCCTTCTGCGCCCTGCTTGGGTCGGAGGGATTGGCCACAAGTGGCTCTCGTTGGGACCTGTCGAGGTCTTTAGCCGCCGTTGAGGACATCTCTGCGGCGGTGATGTTGCTGCGGGATGGGGAGTAGTGTCTGACTTGGGCTCTGCTAGAATTTTCCGACGGCGAGGTTGAGGATGTGTGCTTTCCTGAGAGGGTATTTGGGGGTTGTAAGTGTGGAGCTGAGTGGGCTATATTTGGCTTTGGTCTTGTTAATTCTCCAGTAGTGGTGGTGGTGGTGGTGATGGTGGTCGTGGTCGTGGTGGGTTGTGCGGGTGTATCGCTGGTTGCACGTTTTAGTGGGCTTGTACTAGGTGCATTGAGGGGGACTTCGGTGCTCATTTGGAAGATTGGATAGGAGGAGGAGCGCAGTTGTTTGGAATTATATTATGATTTTTGTTCCGCTCTCCCTGCTGGATATCTGCCCCGGGGGGCGGGGGGCGAATCAAGGCATTTCATGGTATACCATAAAAAGGCCCGCGTGAAATTGTGCTCGAACAGATTAGACGGGAAGGTGGATGTCGTCATTACTACATCGACCCTTCTCCTATCATACCATGCCCTAGCTAATTTAGACTATCGCTTCGAAAAAGTCGGATCCGCACTAGGGCGGCCTGCCCCACCTGCCCCCCGCCGTTTGCTTGGAGTGCGGCGATTTGGTGGTCTTGGTGTGGTGCCCTCTGGTCGGTTCAGTTGCCCCTAGCTCCAATCCGACTCCTACAAAGTGATACGGGCACGTACGAGTACTCGAGCACTCCAGTCCTCCAGTCCAGTACCGCTAATATACCGGCATCAGTTTTCTCTGCTCCTGCTCATCTCTGCTCATCTCTAATTTACTTTCCCACCTGCTATCTCCCTCTCTGTGTGGATGTGGGTATGGGTGTGGGTGTGTGTGTATGCGTGCGTGAGGACCATCCAGTAAGCCGTTTGGCGTGTGAGTGTGTTCACACACACTTGACGTCGTCAACATGTGAGAAGCCAAGACTCGGCAATGACCAGATTTACTTATTCCAAGAAACGTTCAAGCCCGTGTCGATCCTTTTCCCCGCAACTCTTGTTCCCAAGCGAGCTTGAAGGGGGCTTCAGACGTCAGGCTTGGATCATCGATTAGACCGTTTGTATTAATTTCACTTGTCACAGATCCAAGAAAAGGTCCATTCCGACATGATAGGGTAGAACTACGGCATAATAATGCAGCAGTGCAGAAGCAAAAATGAAATGAAAATAAATCGATACAAGACTCCCGGTATCACCCCTATATCACCCCTATTCTACCCGCTCCCTAACCTCCAAAACTCAAGACAGCTCAAACCATCGCCAATTCTACATGTTTGTTCCCCAAAGAAAGAAAAAGAAAATACATAGGAAAAGGTTGAAGTCAGGCGAAAAAAATAGTATGATACAACACGAGACGATAAGAGGGAGGGAGATATCGAGAAGAATGGATGAAGATGAAAAAAGGCTGAAATGGCTCCTCCGGCTTCTCCGTCTTGCTTGTCTTCTTCTTCCCATCACAAAAGCTATTTTTTCTTTTTGCAGTCTTTTCCTTCGCCCCTCTGATCTAAGGTAGCATAACCACCCAACACAAGCCAATTCAAAGCCAACCCATGCATCAATCGCCCTCCGGTCTCAAGGATATGAAGGGGAAAGGAAAAAAAACGCGAAATCGCCAAACCAGCACAGACATCCCACGCGCACCCGCACCCGCACCCGCGCAAAACTAAGTTCATGATGTGCGCAGAAAGAGTGAAAAAGAGGAGGAAAAAAGAACCCCAGCAGAACACCACGATATGTGAACTGTAGAACAAGGTAACCGAAAACTGAAAGAACATGACCCTTCATACGACCGGAAATTGAAAAAGAAAAGAACAAAATAGAACAAAATAGAACAAAATAGAAACTCCAGCATCACACCAAAGCATTAACTTCTTCATCACATTGTTCATCGGGCAAGCGACTGCCCATGGCGAAAAAAACCCCCACCAAGAAGACCGAAGAAAAAAACTCACTATCTCGCAAAGACTTTGGCCACACCGTCGCCGCCCCCACTTACCGCCCATCTTCCATCCGCGCTCCAGACAACGGAGCAGACTCCTTCGCCCCGCATAAGCCGGTGACTCGTGATCTCCTGGGTGCAGGATCTCTTTTCCATGCTCCAGAACCTCAGACTTGCATCATGGCCAGCAGAAACAAGTTCTCTGCCGTCCGGGGAGAGCGCCAAGCTTGAAATTGCAGCGGGATGTGCAAGCATGTTATATGTGCATTGGCCTTCAAGGTTTTAAAATCAGCCTCAGTACTCACAACTAAACATGCAGAACCTTGATCGGACACTCACCACTATTAGCGTCAAATATTCTCACGTATCGGTCCTCATGTCCACTAATAATCGTCCCGCCGACTCCGCCCTTCAAACCCGTTGCTCCAGCCATCAAGGCCTCGTCCTCCTTACCAGCTTCGATGCCACTCTCAAGGTTCACAGTTGATGCCACAATTGCATTAACCCCCGAAGCCGGTGTACCATCATAGGTCTCCTGGCTCATCATGCTAACTATCTCCTCCCCAGAGGCAGTATCATAAATAATGATAGCAGCGTCATCGTAGGAGACAACAAAGGTCTCGCCCGTGATGGACATTGGGGTTATGCAAGTTGGATTTGCGATAATGCCTTCTCGAGTGATTGTAGAAATAAGGGAATACTGGAAAGGAACGTTATTGGCATATGGAACGGCAGATGATGGAGTGTCCCTAAAACTCCCGCGCATGCTGCCAGCATTCGAGTGAGGCTGTGGTGACGGTGGAGGTGTCACACTCCATATTTTGACTGTTCCATCTGCTGAGCCACTCGCCAAGAGGACTCTCTCAAAAGAGTCCGAGGAACCAAGGACATTGGATGCCGATGGTAAAACACAGACCGCCCATACCACATCGGTATGTCCCACGAGCGTAGCCTTAGGCCCCACCTTCCCCACCTCCCATACATTCACAGTGGAGTCTTGCCCTCCAGAGAATATCCACCCCCCAGTATTGGAAGCACCCTCATCACCACTTCCCCCAGCAGGGGGGCGAGCTGCCAAACATGTAACCATTCCCGAATGACCCCTATGGGTGAAATGGCTTTGGATATCCATGTCTGAAAGACCCATAGATAAACCGTAGCTCCCCGAAATAAGCCACCTCTTGATAACACCATCGTCACCAGCAGTACAAATCTCAGGTTCATTGGCCGTTCCCCCACCAGTGAAAATAACAGCGCGGATAACATCTAAATGTCCCCTTAAGGCAAATTTTACTTTAAAATTTTCAGAATCTGAGCCCGGCACTGTTGCAGAGGTCACAACCCCAGCCGGATCCCGCGATTCACTGGGGGATTGATGTTTTGAAGCAGAAAGTTTCCTCCGATTAACACTATTAGCCTTCCCCGTATGGTTACTCGAGCTATATTGCTCAACCTCTCTTGGGTGACTGTTAGCAGTTTCCGGATCACTGCCACCAACTCGGGTCGTCTCGTCAAAATCCCACGAATCGGTATCGCTAGGCGCTGAAGACCCCGTAGCATTTTCACCCGCGGCAGACACGGAGGCTGAGAAGGGGTTTGTATCGGCCCCCCCATAATCCGAACCTGAGGAGGAAAACGTATTTTGTTGTTGCAATATTTCATCTGATTGCTCGTTTGAGCCCGAGGGAATGTTAATCTGAGGCTGAGGTTGGATCTGCGATTCCTGGTGGAGTGAGGTTTGCTGACCACCCATCTCATGAGGCCGGGATAGCGAGGCACGACTATGCGGATACGATTGGTGCCCAGAAAGCATTCCGGTATTGCCTAGGTGATTACCGGCTTGCCCCGGCGGGCACGGAGGCTGGTGATTGGGAGATGGGGAAGGCTGTTGAAGTCCCTGATGCTGTGGTTGTTGCTGTTGCTGCTGCTGCTGTTGCTGATGGTGCTGCTGTAGTATAGACTCCATATTGATAGGAGGCTGATGCTGAGGTGGAGGGTGATTTGGTGGGGTAAGTAAATACGTGATCTCCTGCAGACACTTCTCCAGATACACCCGACTCTTACTTCTAGCAGCCTCAGCTCTGTAAAGCGACGAGGATTCTCCAAGGGGGCTCGACTGCTGGGACACTAAACACAGCAAACACGTTAGCCTGCTTTCCACAACCTCAAGACACCCCCCGAGTCCAAGCGTGATTCCAAACCTACACTTCGCATTGATCGAGTTCTCCACCGCAGCCTTCTGGTTTCCCTGCCCATCCTTCTCGGCCCCCTCCACCCCCTTTGATGTCCTCTCTTTCTTCAGCGCTGCCTCGAGCATCTTGATCCTCGTCAGGAACCCCTGATGTAACCTATTCGCCGCCCTATTCTCCCCTTCCAGCTTTGCAATTCTAGCCTTCATCTCCGCACGTTCTATCTCCCAAGAATTACGATCCCGTTCGTGACGATGCCATTCCGTCTGCAAAAATCTCATGACACCTAAATCGTACCTCCAATTAGCCCGCCACAGCCTAGCACAACCGACCAGTAATATCTCTCACCCTGTAAAGTGTACTCTGTTCCAATCGAACCGTCTCCGGAGCCCCCATTGGCACCGTTCCCTTGAAGGCCACCGTTTCCATTATTCCCATCGGGGGAGGAGTTATGTGCAGAGGGTGACTGCCAGGCCATGGTCCCACGTACGCTTGTTTTCAGCGCGAGTGGCGGAAAGAAAGAAGCTTTAATGGGTATAAAACAAAGCGCGGACTGAACGGAAGATGCCTGTGGAGAGGTGTCGTCTGGATGGTCGACCCAAAAGGAGGCGAGAAGTGATGCCAAGACAACGTTAATCCGCTAGCCCAAAAGGGGGGTGTGTGACAGCAAAGAACGAAAGAAAGGCCAGGAAGAAAAAAATTGCTACGGGAAGAATTATAAAAAAAAGAAAAACAACCAGAAGAGAGGGCAGCGAGATCGGTGAATAAAGTGGGGAAGGTGTTCGAAAGAGGGATGAAGGGGAGGAGGGAGATCCAACAGGTGTTCGTTTAGAGTCGTGTGTCTCGTTTTTTTTCTTCTCGCTCACTTTTTTCCAGGCTCAAAAAAAAAAAAGCCTGGGGTTGGTTGGCAGTTGCCGCACGTCCCAGTTTGGGGAGAAAGGTTTCAAAGCACCGATACCGGCAGTGTGGTGGCCGATGCTTGTTTCTCTGTGTGGCGCGATGCAGGGAGATGTCGCTTAGAAGCCACGGACCTCCGCTAAAACACTAGAAAATTCTGATGCGATACTCTACTACCGTACCAATCAATCACTCACCCAGCATAGTATCCATCCTCATAATAATACTATCACCATTTCCACCGGAACCGCAGTGGGCCATCAGGCTCAGAACTGCAATAAATTGGAGCCCATTCCCAGACAGTATCATTATCACACGAATAAGATGGATAAAGAAAACCCCCTGTTCAACTATTATTACCGTATTACCGTATTACCGTATTATTACTATATAAATCTGCAACATTCCCCCGCGACATAAATTGATACTAATGCATCGGGCCATCGCTCATGCAGCACATTCGCCGCAGAGTTTTGGCTTGTGTGTACCCCAGGTTCTGCCTCCCGACGTGCAGAGTGCTATGCTGTGCATGTTGACAGCTCACGAGTTGTCATTAAAATTACATATCAAAAGGTACTTTTCCCAGTGCAGTCTACTCCTCACACACCTAGCCCAGGTACCAACACGAAGGGCAACAATTTAAGCTTAATTTGTGGGCCAGATTTTACTCATTTTACGATGGTTTTAATTTTGCCGGCATCACAAATACGAAAAACAACCAAACAAAGAATCTGATATGAGGCCATCGAGAACCCGAAAAATTGAAGACGGTAGGTGGTAAAGTTGGCTCAAGAAATAATCTCCCACCTGGGCTTTTGCTGCAACCCCCAGAGAGAACATATGAAATGAAATGGCCAAAAGAGTTCATCATAATACTAGAAAACCAGCTCCTCAATTTCAAATCCGCACTCCTCGCATGTTCTAACACTTTCCCCGCTTGCATTCGTAACGGCGGTGCCCCAAACGTGCTCATGTTTTTCGTTTTCGGTGCTTCGTTTCCAGCTCTCGACACGAGTCTTATTTTTGAGGCTCTTGAGCTTTGCCCGAAACTTATCGTCCTTCCTCTTCTTCCTGACCCCGTTTCTCCTCTCGAATTCCTTGTCGAGATTCTCCATGGAACCCCACTTCTTTAGTGCAAACTCCTCCACCTGATAACGAAGATACAGCATCATATTGTTCCAAGTCGACCTGTGAGGGTTTGGTTTGTGTATACGCGGGAGTAATTCCTCGTCCTTAAGCTCAGCTATAGGGCAAATATGTTAGTAGGGTGGGAAATAACAAGAGAGATTGTGGACACCCACGATCTGTCAAGAAATAATCATTCCGGCACTCGGTCTTGGTCAAAAGACTATACTTTTCCGGCATTTTGTCCTTGCACCCCCCACAGACCCTGCACTTGAAAATCTCATACCATTTCCAATCGATCTCCACAGAGCCACACTCATAACACCTAACCTGTTCCTTCTCACCCATAGTGAGAGCACTAAGGCCGGGCTCATACGGCCCCGATTTCTCCTTTATAAGCTTCATCTTCAGCTGATGCTTCGCCCAATCCTCCAAGCTCATATGTGCCGGTTTATCCTGTAGATCTACCGCCGAAAGCATAGAATGAGGATCGTCCTCAGTAGATATAAAACCTCCTTTTGTGTCCGTCATCTTGGCAAATTCGAACTCGACAAACTTTTGGAACTTGCGTGCAGGTTTGATGGCGATATCCTCACGACCTTTGCCTCCTATACGATTACTAGCCATAGCTGTGAAAGAGCGTTTATTGCCCAGGGTGGAAGATGAGGATGAAGCCGCATTGTTTAATGCAGGGCGGGTAATGGTTGGCTCGGACTCCGCTTGCTCCTTGAGAGCCTTCTGGATTTCAATCGCTTTAAGACGGTTTATCTCCTGGTAAACGTCAGCCCCGGGCTCCTCAATAGTTATTTATGAAAATTTGAAGGCTTACCGCTCGTGTTCTCCGTTCTCCCATGAGGGGAGCCCCTGCAGTTGCCACCGGTGGTGTTGACAGTTCTTCGGCAGACATTGTAAATATTTCAAAAAAAAAACGCCCCCCCGCCCGAAAAGACTGTGCTGACAACAGACAGTAAGGTAACCCATGAAATGGGAAAAATGACAGTAAACAAACGGATGCCTATTCACCCGTAGACGGTGAGTTGAGATGAAATGACAAGAATGAAAGAGGTCGTTGGAGCAACCCCCCCATGGGCTAGCTTTTGCAACAAGGGTCAACGAAAAGGCTTGTCAACGGAAGGAGTCATACCGGCACCGTAGGCACTGGGTACCACAGAGCACCAGTGCGGTAAGTTATGTATCATATGATAGCTCCATATGTACGAACCCTCGGCCTCAAGCTGATTTTCGATCCAGCCAAGAACTGTTTCGCGATCGCTCTCACAACCGGGAAGGGCGCTTTCTTCCAGGACTAAGGCGTCGGTACCAAACTGCCCAGGCGAGAATGGGGTGAGAAATTTGTGATTGGCCCAGCTCCACCGTTCAGTTTTCAGGGCGCTGAAGCTCCAGCATATCGCTATCAGCAGGAACAGGGCACTACGGTAAAAGTCTCAGTGCCAGGCTGTGATCCTAACAGAGCAAAAAACTGTTGCAATTCGCTATCTCCGGCACACCTCCAATCTCCGGGTCCAGAACAAAGGCTCTTTGAGAAGGGCCACGGTAGTTCATGGCACAAGTATAAGATCAGCCTTCGGGATAGGTTAGATCTAAATAACTGGTACAGGGTCCGCGGGAAGAATTGATTAAGCAGTTATTTAAGGTTAGCCAGCCAAATATATCCCTGTCTGTTCAGGTTAACCGTTCCCGATCCTTGTGCTGTTCAATCACTTCTTGCCGGACCCTGTATACGCAATTCTGTTACCTTGTCAAACTGAACCTATCCGGAGATAGCGAATCGCAAGAGTTTTTACGGTACTGAGCCCCGCATATAACTAGCTGACCAGTCCATCGTACTGTAAAAGTTCTTGAAATCCAGATACCCTACGAGTAGAATACAAGGACTGCCTAAGTGCCCACGGTGAAGTTGGTGAACAGCTAACTCAGGCCGACCCACGAAATACTCCCTGTCTTGTGCAAGTATCATATGAAAACATCTCTCCAGCACCGGCACCCCGCCAGTCCTGGATCTCGAGATCCAGAGACAAAGGGTCCTGATCTCACCACACTTTATTTTCCCCAGACGCCTGAGAGGATTAGCGCTTTCGTAACACTAGAAAAGATCGGCCCACTTAGCATGTCGGATCTCATTAATCCTCTCTCGCGATCTCTTAACTTGTCAAACTACTAGTAAACCTATCCCGGCTAACACACTTATCCCCGCCCATGATTTGACTGTGGGGCTCCAAGGGATTTTAGGGCACTCGTAGCACCGTACCCGAGAGCAGGGGCTCTATCATAAGTCTGTATGGACGCTCAGATAGCCATTGTAGGCTTGCATTTTTTGCCATATCTCGGGAATCCCAATCCCTGTTCTCAAGTACATCTACCCTTACACTTGCGGGGAACTCTCACTGTTGAACTGCTCAAATAAAGTTAGGTTAAGATCTAGGTATTTGATGACTCTTGCGGGAATGTGTGCTCTCAGCACACCCCCGCAGGTACATACCTCCTACCACACGACCTTGCGCGTTTCCCATGATTGGACTCACAAAACCCTCCTGCTCCAGTCTATAGTGACGAATAATAGCTTTGTGTATCTTCTCAACACTATTGTTTCCCCATAAAGACCTCCTGAAGCAAGGAGTACTGGTGGACAATCCCCCCATGCTGCACTAGTACAGTACAAGAAAAGTTAGAGCGTAACTCAATCCGTTCAAACAATTCGCCAGAGCCAATCTGACCACTACTCGTACTTGAAACTTTAGGGATCCAGCTCCACCCCTTCAGTACCCGATAGCATATCACAATAACACCAACTTGAGACCAGAGAAACTATCAGATACTAATTCTAAGATCAATCGTGCGATACCGGTATCCATTGCTGCAGGTCCAGGCTCAACCACCCCAAACATAGCCCTCACAATATTCTCGAATTTGACTCAGAATGACGCTACCTGGAATGCTACCTGAAATGACGGCGTGGAGAGAGTTCAGACCCCTTATCGCCACCTCCCATAGTCAAACATAAACTGCTTGCGTCGCCATGTACTCTATCTTAACTCTTAATAGGCTTAGAGGTGACATGTCATGGTCGATGTTCAACAGAACGGCGACTGAACCGGGAGATGCCACTACAGGGCTAGAGACAAACAGTGGAAGATATCAAAGATTGGCGTGGAGAGAGATAGTGAGCTTATTTGCTCGAATTTATTAACACTTCAAATCACCGGTAAGGGTTGAAAGGCAGACGATCATTTTTTTGTTTTCATAACTTACCACCCTCCCTTGTGAAATGGCGAATTCTACAGAGGAAAAATACTTTTAAGAATTCATCCCCTCATCCCTTCGTTCGTTTTCAGACCCTCGCGCTACCTAAGTACGGGGGCACAGCTGGTAGTGGAAGCGATCGGTGGTGAAGTAACTAAAGAGAGCAAAGTTAGGGATAATTGTGACAACTATGATGTAAGAAGCATATGATGAATATGAAGGGTGGTGCCAGTACGGTATCCCTTCACTGCTGAGGTAGCTTGTTTGGGTAATCGTGATATGAAAAACTTGGTGCTCCAGAGGTGGTGCACTAGTAGTGCTCAGAATAGTGCTAAGTGAGTAACTTACTGCTCAGTATTGTCATGATGGAAACCAGGTTTTCTGCGTAGATTTGCTCCCGACTATGGTACGAGTACGAGTACTTCGCCTGACCTTGACTTACCTCAGTGTGCTGTCTATCGTTACCTTTCGGGCACACAACCGTACTTTAGCTTCGCCCTGAACGCAAACTAAAATTGATGTGCCTGGGCTTGAAAAACGGGAACGAACGAAGGGATCAAAAGCTGGACGAACGTCATGCCGAGTAAGTCAACACATTCATCCTAACCTCTTTTGTTGTTGGAGCTAGGTGGCCCCTCAGAATACGGTTCAGGTACAGTACCGTACCGGTACTGTAGAGTATGATACGACAGTCTAACCACCGTACTAGTCCCAAGGAACGAACACCGCGGAATGACATCCCATCGCTACGAAACTGCAGTCACCTTGCCATGAGTGATTATGTATACGGAGAGGCGATAAGAACCCTTGGGCCGCAAAACCCGAATGAAGAGGTAAAGAGGAGGAGGGAAGAAGGCGTCGCACGTTAAGTTTGCAGTTCGTAGCCCTGTCGAACATCACTCGAATTAGGCCTTACCCAATAATGTCGTGACCGTGAGACCTCAAGTCTAATTATTGCTCCAGGAAGGGTGTGATGCCCGTCCCTCCACGATATCTCGGGTTCACATTTTCCTGTGCCGGCGTGTGTTAGCCCATCTGCCGGTATCGGGGCTATGAATACCACGAGGTGCAACATGCTCCCCGACCATAGACAAGCTATTGCCCGCACTCCCTGCGATCCCACATCCACTCTGTTGCACCAGCCCTCACTCTCTTTCCCACTTTTCACCATTAACGTAGCCTCTTTTTTCTTCTTTTCTTTTTCCCTTCCCCCCCCCGATAACGGTGTAAGCGACGTCGACTGCCCACCCCTCTGCCACACCACAAGTGCTTCACCACCCACTGCAGCCAACCCTCAACTCAACACCATAAACCTACACTACCTCACTTTAACAACACTTATCATACCTACTAAACCTATCAGATAACCCCGCTAACACCCTAATATCATAGCCCTTAATCTACGGCAACTCAAAATATCCTCACCCTATCTCAATATCGGTATTTTGGTCGAGCGGTTGGGCTGTGCTTTCATTGCTACGGAAGGGCAGAGAAGTTAGGCTCCGCGCCTTCTGCCTTGACCCATTGCATCACATCCCGCTCGCGCAAAAAAAAAAAAAGAAGAAGAAGAAGGGAACAACGCAACTCCTTACACACAACCTTCTCCATCAACTCTGCTTCATCTTCCTCCTGATCCGCCGTCGCCGCCTTGTCCTTGACTCATACAACAACGAAAGCTCCCCTTGACCTGTCAAGGACAACAATAAAATTTCCCTACAGCTCACCGTCCCACCAACATCAGGATCTATAGGAAGGAAGGAAGAAGGGGAAATAATAATAATAATTAGACGTTCGCTTTCCATCGATCTCTTCTACGTTCTCCTTCGAGCTCCCTCCCCTACCCCCCCTCTTATTCTTCCACTTGTTCCTTTTACCGCCATAATAGAAAATGACGACCCCTCCCCATCCACAGAGCCAGCCTAGCGGTAGTAGCAACAACAACACCCGTGGTCGCAAACGCCCCGCTCCTGGAACTAGTGCCCCTATCCTCTCGTCTGTACCTGCGACTGCTGAACCGACACTCATAACTGGTTCTGGTATGGACTATTTGAGCTTGCCGACGACACCCGTTGCCATCTCGTCTGCAGGTCCGGGTGGGAACCTCTACGCTGCTGGTTCCGGCTTGGCCGACAATTTTCTTGCCGGGAGATCGGACGTTGACCAGAATACTGCAGCCACGCAAGCGGGTGCCATAAACCTTCCTATAACCGCTAGCGATAGCACCGGCCAGCTTGCCCGGATAAATCGGACGGGAAATACATTAATTAGGATGCCTTATCCTTTAGCGACGGCCGGTGCTATGGCACAGGGCCTGGCGGCTCCTGGTGTACAGATGAACTTGTTGAATGGCTCAGGTGGGACTACGAATATGGGGCAGGTTATGGGCCCTGGGCCTCAAAGTGATGGTCTGGATCCGTTCGATAGAGAGTTACATATGAGAATTGAGAAGATGAGGAAGAAAAGAGCGAGCATCCCTCCGTTTGTGCAAAAACTGAGCAGGTACGTTGCAAGTTTGCTTGGTCGTTGCAATTGAGTTTGGTCACTTTTCCATCCGCTTCCCATTCGTTTCACTAGCGCTTGTTTTCGTCATTTAGGATATTGATTGCTGACATCATGGCTTCGACATTGCTAGTTTTGTTAATGATCACAAAACTGATGCGCTCATTCGTTGGTCACCGTCAGGAAACTCTTTTCTTGTACTTGATGAGGATGAATTCTCACGAACACTAATCCCGGACCTTTTCAAACACAACAATTACGCTTCTTTCGTCCGTCAGCTCAACATGTACGGTTTCCATAAGGTAGTTGGTCTTGCCGATGGCTCATTGAAGACTTCTGAGCAGAGAAGCAAACCTCCTAGTGAATACGAAAATCCATACTTTAAACGTGGGCAGCCCGATCTCATGTGGTTGATCTCGAAGCCAAAGGGTAAACCGAATAAAAAACGCAAGAATAAGCAAGATCCTGATACGGACAAGGAAGACGATATCAGCGATGGTGGAGAAGGTGAATTTGGGGCTGGTGGTATTGGTGTTGGCGGCTATCTCGAGGGGCCAAAGACGGAGAATCAGGGCGATGGACACCACCAGCAAGGGGGCAGTGGTGGGAGAGGTTCTAGGCCTGATTTGCAGGCATTGATCCAGCAACTGGAGGCTGTCAAGAACCACCAGGCGATGATATCGGCAGCTATTAACCGACTTCGCAAGGATCACAATCAATTGTACGAGCAGAGCGTTGCCTTCCAAACGCTTCACGATCGTCACGAGCATTCAATTAGTGCAATTTTGACATTTTTAGCGACCGTTTACGATAAGTCGTTGGGTGGGCATATCAATGGGGCATTCAACAATTTGTTTACACAGAACCAAGTAGAGCATGGACACGGTTTGCATTCGCAAGGCGTGGGTTCGGTGGTGGGTAATACTGGCGGGGCAATTGTCACACCAGCAAGGCCAGCCCAGGGTGTTGGGCGCACACCCCAGATGACTAGGCGGCGGCAGCTGTTGCTTGAGAATGGACCAATGGCTGGTCAGATATCTGAAGAGGACTCGAATCCGGGCATTTCGTCCGGGAACAGCCAACCCCTCAAACCTAATGGTTCCCCCATTGTTCGAAATTTTCAGACATATCAGAGTCCCAGTATTCAGGAGCTGGTGACACCCACTCACGACAATAGAAATTCATCGCCGCGTCAAGAGCAGCAGCAACAGCAGCAACAGCAACAGCAACATCAGCAGCAACAGCAACATCAGCAGCATCAGCAACATCAGCAACAACAACAGCAGCAGCAGCAACATTTGCATCATGGTTCTAATTTACAAAGTTATCCCTCGCCAATATTCAGTCTTCCAGATTCGCCTACTGCCCAATCAACACCACAGATGGGAAGACCCTCCAGTTCGCCGGTTCTAGCTAAGAGCTCATTGACTCCTCGGTTGTTTAACCGAAGTCTCCCGGGATCGGGTGTGAATTCCAAGAGTCTTCAGGACCACAATGCCCAGTTGGCCCAGAAGGCCAAGGAAATAGAGAACCTGGAGGAGTTGCAGGCTGCCCAAAATGAGAATGTGGAAGGTTTAATGGATATGATCCAGAGCTATGTTCCCGGGGACGGAGGCGATGTTGGTGAACTTAACGACTATTTGAACTGGGACCCCTCCATTCAGGATTTCAGCGTGGGTGTTGATGGACATAGTGAAGTTGGGGATGTGGATGAATTGTTTAGAGGTCTCCAAGACCCTGGTACGCTCGGTGCAAATGTTGGGGATTCGGTGATGGGACAGATCTTGGGAACAAACCCGAGCACGGTTGCGCCTAGCCCAGAAACGAGCAGTGTGGGAAGCAGGCCGAGAGAGGAATTGGAGGAGGATGTTGAAGAGGTTACACCTAAGAGACGCAGGTTGGGGTAACGTGGGTCGGGCCCGAATAGGTGTTAGAAAAATGACGGGACTTTTTTGCTTGAAATTTGGCAGTCATGAATCTCTTTCTTGTCCAGGACCGGGAAGGTTTTTTTTAGGTCGAGTTTCTTTGGCTCCCTCGGTATCTTTGTGGGCTTTCTTTTCCGAGAAATTCTGGGCTTTTTTTTTTGTAGAGCTGGGTTTTGCGATAAAAGGGAATTATGATGCCTTACGAAGTGATGCCTTTCTGTCTCTCTCGCTGCTTCTACCGCTGCTTGTCGTTTTATCCGCTCGCGACTCTCCCCTCATATCACCAGTAGTCTTACTCTCCCTTCCTTTTACTCCGTTATATAAAAAACACCATCTTCAAATAATGAGGCATTTTTGATTTCTTGTATTTACCTGTTTCATAGGTTTTTCTTTTTCTTTTTCCTTTTTTTTCCCTCTTTTATGGGCGGTTGGTTAGCATTATCGGTTCTTACGAGTGGGTGGGGGAAACTCTTGTCGCTTTCCTTTGATGCTTCGTTTTCGTTTTATCATTAGGGTGTTCATTTCGTCTGGGTGTATCATGGGTGACCTGTTTTTTCGTTTTTTTTTCCATTTCCATCCTTTACTCTTTTTATTTGTCCGACCATTTCATTGCTTTATTTGTCTTATGCATTTAGTTTTGCCCTGTCATTCAATTACTGGTTTGCTGGATAAATTCCTCAGCCTGAGATACTATTAGATAGATAGTGGGCAGGGGGTAAGTTAATGTGGTAAAAGTATGAGATGATGTCCGTAGTAATAGATTTGTGTACTGTACAAGTACTGAGCCCGCGCTGTTCTGATGGTTCGATGGACGTAAGACTAAAGCACTCCAAGGCAATCTATGGTCCGATTCTTCAATTGCTGGGTGATGGTGTGGCGCGATGTTTGGTCCCATAGTTTAATGAGATATAATACTCGAGTACAATTACCCCGGTGGAGTGACCTCAGGGAGCAGTGTTTTGAGGCTCCTGTAGGGTACCTGTTATACAGTAGATACAGTACTCGAGTACAGTACTGTCGGTCCCGCCTACAGTCTGCTACCCGGGGTCTGTGATCCCCCCGATTACGATCCGGGTCGTCGGCCTACGATCATCGACTGCTGGGATTATCGTGGTGATATTATCTAATAGTGGGGTCACCTCCAAATTCTTATCAGGACATCTAGTTTTGACAGGGGTCGTTCGGGCGGGGCTTTTTTTCTTTTTTCTTTCCTCTTTTCCCTCTTTCTCACCCTTTTATGATAGCTGGGTTTGCTTTGCGAGTAAACCTATGATATCCTCGTGAGGAGACATGGCGGGATGAGTGGATGCCCTCGACCGCCACCTTGTACGAGTACGGTGGTGCCCGTAACAAGTCCCGCGAAACATCCCACTTGGGTACTGTACTGTACCGTATGCTGGGCAGTCTTGTCAAACCACACATAGAATTCCTCTTTCCCCTTCTCTTCCTCCCCCCTTATTTCCCTTCCTTCCCCTTCACACTCCCCACCCCCTCTGCTGTTTCCTCCCACTCCCTATACGTCTAGCGTGTGCTCTACTGTTTGTTTCCCTCTATCATCGTCGTCATTGTCATCACCACCACCATCATCGTCACTATCAGAGGCGCTATCTCTGTTTGCCGCTAGACGTCGTCCCGTATCCCGTGGACCTCATAAGGCAATGGCGGGCCCTACTCCCGATCAAAAGAATCTCCACTACTTTGTTAGGTACCTCTCTTATTTCTTACCACACGTCCATCGAAAATTCTTCCTTCTCCTGAATTACCTCCGCCCTCCCCTCGGTCGAATAAAGAGCCTTTGGGCCCATTCCTCTGGTAGAACCATGGAAGTTGCTGACCCACATGCTCCTGTTACTAGTGGGGTTTCTTCCGTATCTTTGGTTGCTCCTACAGAGGACCTTTTTTATACCACTGTCGCTTTTTACACCGACCTTGGTTTTAACGAGGCCTTCGTTTATGATCGGACTCATCCCACCGTTAAACGTGAGGATGATCATTGCCGCGCCTCCGAGAAGGAGACATGGTTATACTCCCAGGGCGACGGCGGCGACGGCACAGATGTCAATCTTAAGATCCGCTACGTAGCGGAAGCCGTTCATTTTAGAGACAGTAATGACGGAACTCGGAGGCAATCGATAGTTCCTCCCTCAGCTCCGCTAAACAGCAAAAAATCCTACGACTGGAGGGGGGAGTCGATGAGTGTCATCTTGTACACTCCGGTCCTGGACAGGATAATCAAGCTTCTTTCAGAGAAGAAGATTACCTTCCAGCCCCAACCCAGCGAGAAGGAGCCCTCAGAGGTGTATACCCATGACCCATTGGGGACACTAGTCGGATTTACCTCTAAAGCAAATCCATTTACTAGAGTCGGGCCCAGGCCTAGGCTAGGCGTTTCGAGGGAATCAGGAGTTCGAGACCAGACGAGACCCAGCACCCCCGGCAAGGTGAAAAAGCGAATTGCTGTCATGACAAGTGGTGGAGACGCGCCCGGGATGAATGCGGCCGTTAGAGCAGTGGTTAGGATGACCATTGCGAAAGGATGCGAGGCCTATGCTATCTATGAGGGATACGAGGGGTTGGTACGAGAAGGCGGGAAACTTATTAAGAGAATGCATTGGGAAGATGTTCGAGGTTGGCTCTCTGAGGGTGGAACCTTGATCGGAACGGCTAGATGCAAGAAATTCACTGAGCGCGCGGGAAGGCTGCAAGGTGCAAAGAATTTGGTCTCGGCAGGAATTGATGCTCTCATCGTTTGCGGTGGTGACGGTTCTCTGACTGGAGCCGATATCTTCCGCAGCGAATGGCCTGGGTTGTTGACAGAATTGGTCAGGCTGGGAGAGCTCACTGAAGAGCAATGCGCACCTTGCAAAACCCTCAACATTGTTGGTTTGGTAGGAAGTATTGATAACGACATGTCTTCTACAGACGCTACCATTGGCGCTTATAGTTCCCTTACGAGAATCTGCCAAGCAGTGGATTTTATCGATGCAACAGCTTATAGTCACTCTCGGGCTTTTGTTGTGGAAGTTATGGGAAGGCATTGTGGTTGGCTGGCATTAATGGCTGGGTTGAGCACTGGTGCGGATTTTGTTTTCCTGCCGGAAAAGCCACCCCAAGACAAATGGGAAAAGGAGATGTGCCGCATTATTAAAACAGTAAATTAAAACCTGCTCACCTATAGCTTCAATTGCATTTACTAAACAGTACTAGCACCGTGCGGCAGGAAAACGGAAGACCATCGTCATTGTTGCCGAAGGTGCTATCGATACAGAGTTGACACCAATTACAGCAACCTATGTTCGGGATATCCTTGTGGATGAGCTAAGATTAGATACTAGAATCACGACTCTCGGCCACGTCCAACGTGGCGGAACTGCCTGTGCATTTGATAGGATTCTTGCTACGTTACAAGGTGGAGAGGCCGTTAAAGCTGTATTAGAGTCCACTCCCGATACCCTGAGTCCGATGATTGCGATCAACGAAAACAAGATTACCCGAAAGCCTCTAATGGATGCTGTTAGACTGGTATGCCCAAACTATCCTCTACTAGAAACTGCTAATGATTGTTGCTTTAGACAAAAGCTGTCGCAGAATGCATAGGAAAAAAGGATTTCATAGGGGCTATGGACCTAAGAGACCCGGAATTTGAAGAATACCATCGGGCGTATATGGCTACGACAAAGCCAGATGAGCTTTCAGAGAAAGCGCCTGAAGACAAGGTGGGATGATTTGGAATCAATTGTCAAGTTTTTCTTTGTTACTAATGGAAAGTAGAGAATGAGAATTGCGATCATTCATGTTGGAGCACCAGCAGGAGGGATGAATGCAGCTACACGTGCGGCAGCTAGCTTTTGTCTCAATAGGGGGCATCGCCCGTTCGCTATACACAATGGATTCCCCGGCCTGGTTCGCCATGACTCTGTCCGGGAGTTGGAGTGGCTTACAGTGGAGGGCTGGGCCATTCGTGGCGGCTCCGAAATTGGGACTAATCGCTCCCTGCCATCTGAGGACATGGGAATGGTTGCATGGTACTTCCAGCGATACAAATTTGATGGACTCCTTATTATTGGCGGCTTTGAAGCATACCATGCCCTCACTGAACTTCATGGCGCCAGGGATAGTTACCCCGCGTTCAGGATTCCCATGATTTGTCTGCCGGCTACGGTTAGCAACAACGTTCCTGGAACAGAGTATTCAATTGGAAGTGATACTTGTTTGAACTCACTTATTGAATACTGTGATGCTATCAAACAGAGCGCAAGTGCAAGTAGAAGGAGGGTATTCGTCGTCGAATGTCAAGGGGGAAACTCTGGCTATGTGGCTACTATGGCTGGACTCTCAATTGGCGCCCTGGCCGTATACACACCAGAAGAAGGTATAAATCTCAATATGTTGAAGGATGATATTGATCACCTTCGGGAGAGTTTTGCGAATGATAAAGGAATGAATAGGGCTGGCAAATTAATCTTGAGGTCTGTTTGCTGTAAGAATTTTACATAAGTGTGAATTACTGAATGTTTCATAGGAACGAGAGAGCGTCCAAGACCTATACCACCGAAATCATTGCCTCAATCATCCGGGAGGAAGCAAAAGGTCGCTTTGAATCCCGTACCGCGATTCCCGGACACGTCCAGCAAGGCGGCACTCCCTCTCCTATGGATCGTGTCCGAGCGGTAAGGTTGGCTGTCAAGTGCATTCAGTTCCTTGAGTCAAACAAGAAGGCTCCCAAAGAGGTTTTCAGAGATCCAAGTACCAGCACAGTCATCGGTATTAGGGGAGCAGGTGTTGTGTTTACTTCAATTGAAGATCTTCGTGAAGCCGAAACCGATTGGGATTCAAGAAGGCCAATAAAGGCATTTTGGCTAGACTATAGGGACTTGGTGGACACCCTCAGTGGACGTTCTGGAACACCAGCAGGTTAGAGAATGGGGTTTTTGTGTCGTTCGCGTCTGCTTGTTTTTATAGCCTCGCTTCTCGGCCTCGCTTTTCTTTGGGTTTGGTGGGAAGTAGCTGGGCTGGGTTGGGACAGGCAAACTGGTATGGGAGCGATAAGGGGCATATGCTGTGTAGAGAATGTTTTTTCTAAGTCTATAGCATAAATTTATTATATACAATAATGAGGTCCGATAGTAAAGAAAGGGGTAGTTTCGTGGGCGTAAAACTGTATGTGCTCTTGCATGCGAGACGAGAAGCTTATATAGTGGAATACTAGGTGGTTCTAAGCTCATGAGTTGGAGCAGTCTGTCCTAATAGGCCGTATCCTGGTTCTAGCTATTCGGATAGCGGAAATGGTGATTGAACAACCCGGCCTACAGTACAGTGTCATGACTACGGCACTGCATGATCCCTAAGTTAGCGGCAGCGACATGATGTTGTCGACTTTGCTTGCAATATTAGTGCTAAACCGACACTAGGTGATGTTCAGTCGTATCAGGCATGGTGATTATATCTTCTGTTGGTTTCTGGCTTCGCTCTCACATGTTTTTGGTTTCACAGAAGGAGGCCGAGTGATTCTGGATGACGTACTAACGGGTTGCCTTACCGGTACAGCACACTCTGCCTGGTCACGTGCTAGGCTGACGTCAAGGGCCCTCTTTCACAAAGGCAACAAAACTTCTAGTCTAACCTCTGCTAACTCAACCTCCACAACAACTGCCTTTGAAGCTCCAGCTAAACCACCGCCATCGACATCGCTGCCCCAACCATCAAATATCTTTCAACATGGTATGCAGTCATTTTGTCCTCTCCTCTCCTTTTTTTATTTTATTTTTATCCATCCCCTCCAGCCCACACTTATCGCTTCTATCCAACGAACCTGGAAACAGGCATTTGACCTGTCCGGACTTAAGCTAACCCAACCACCATCCTATAACACAAGCAGTTTGGCGGAAATTTCTACGATGAGGAAGACATGGTCTCCAGCTACCACCCACGCAACCGGCGCTTCGACGAATTCCTCCGTTGCTACCCCGTCGTCATGATGCCGGGAGCAGAGCGCGCAGAGTTGAACTATGGTGGGAAAGTCATCATGCCGCCGTCAGCCCTGGATAAGTTATCACGACTACACATCGCCTACCCAATGCTGTTCGAGCTGAGGAATGGGTCAAAGGATAAAGTTACCCATGCGGGTGTGTTGGAATTTATTGCGGATGAGGGAAGGGTTTACTTGCCACATTGGGTGCCTATCCACTATCTTCTTTCTTTCTTTCCTTTCCTACACGTCTTTCCGGGAGGCGACTAATGTGGGGGGAATGAATAGATGATGCAAACCCTCCTCCTAGAACCCGGCGAGCTCCTACAAATCAAATCCACCGACCTCCCTGCCGGAACATTCATAAAACTCCAACCCCAGTCGGATGCCTTCATAACGTCCATCACGGATCCCAAAGCCGTTCTTGAGAACGCCCTGAGGACCTTCTCCGCTCTGACGGTCGGCGATGTATTCTCCTTCTTCTACAACGACGAGGTCTTCGAAATCGCTGTATTGGAGGTTAAGCCTGGGGCTAAGATGAACGCTATAACAACCATCGAAACGGATATATCCGTCGACTTCGCTCCCCCGGTCGGGTACGTCGAGCCCAGCCGTGCCCCGCAGTCGTCAAGGCCCGGAAGTGTGGTTGGGGGAAGACACGTAACACCGTTGGGCGAAACCGGCAGCATGGCCAGAAGCATAAACTACGCAGCTATAGCCCCATCAAGCGCCGCCTCCACCAACGCTACCTCCGGAGCGAAGCAATCCTTCTTCACTGGGGGTGGCGGCCAAAAGCTCAAGGGCTCAAAAACCAGCACCCCAAGGGATAAACCTAGTACCCCCGTCGCGGGAGTATCCTCGAATCCACCACCACCCGCCATCCCCGCTCCAACTGTTCGGAGAGGCACGGGCCCCCAGCCGCTCCGCCTCCCACCCGGACAACTATTCTTTGGATACGAGATCAAGCCTGTGAAGAAGAAGGATGGCGGGCAAAGCGAGAAGAAGGAGAGCATGTTTTCGGGATCGGGACAGACGCTAAGGGGCGGTAACGCCGGTGGGAGGAAGAGGAAGGGTGACGAAGCGGGCAAGGGGAAGGGAAAGGGGTTGGAAGTTATTGAGATTGATTGATTAGTTGGGGGGGGGGGGTTGTTGTTGTTGTTGTTGCTTCTTTCCTCTTCTCTCTCCGTGATAAGGGTATAGGATAGAAATGGTTGGGATCGCTTTCGGCATGTCATGTGTCATGATAATTAATTCATGTGATATCGTGCAACAAGTTGAGGTTTGGTGTTTTTTTGGTGGGGGTATTTGTGAGCATAATAATCGGGTTACGGGGGTGACTTTAGAGAATCCGAGTTAAGTGGCTCCTATCATAATCTACGTGTGGGATTTAATCCCAATAGGACACGGATGAGTGCCGCAATCTTTCACCCAATCGTTCCATTAATTAATCCAGCTGGGATAGAACATCGGAATGCCAGACAAGGGGTTTCCTCTCTCAACTAGACCTAATATTTCCACCCAATCTTCCCCCCTCCTCCTCAGCGCAAGCAAACAATCAACTCCCAACCCTGAGTTGCCCATAAACAATCCAACCTTACTATCATACTACTCTATATAATCCTCATCATCGCTCTCATTCGCTCTCCTAACACCCAGTATTCCCACTCCACCACACGCCCTCCCTCTCCCATCACCAGCTCTGGTCCTCCTCCTACGACGACTCCCTCCCCCCGCCCCATTCTCGAAATCAAAAAAGTCCCTCTCGGAAAATATCCTCTCGGCCGGTCTCGAATTATCAAACCTCACCTCGCCACCACCGCCTCCGGTCCAGCACCTTTGAAAGGCGGACTTAACCCTAGGCTCCCAGGTCTCGCGAAAGGTGCCACGGGTCCGCCAGTCCATGTCCAGGATGCACCAAATGGCTATATCATGCATGGCGGATAATCGTGGGGCGGCGGATATCAGGGAGGAGAGGAGGGCGGAGCAAGTTGTTTGGGAGGTGAATTTTATGAGGTTTAGGGTGAGGGAAGTCAAGTCCTGTGGCCACTGGGCGGGGGTGGGCGAGGTGGGGAGAATGGGGAATAGGGAAGGGGAGGGTGTTGGTGAGGCAGTGTAGGAGAGAGTCTGGAGGGTGGGAGGGAGGGAGAGGGTGAAGGAGAGGTTGCAGGACGGGGAATTGGTGATGGTTAGGGATGTGAGGGTCGCGTTGCACAGGGGGGATTGAAGGAGGGAGGGGAGGCTGTCTTCCGAAGAGGTGAGGCGGGGGCAGTCCGTGAATGATAGCTTCGTCAATTTGGCCCCTGGTGCTCTGGTGATGAGTTCTGAGAAGAGGTGTTCATTGACAATGGAACAATCTTCAAACACCACCTCCCTCAACGTTCCCAATAAGGCCAACACCTCGGCGCAGCCTTCCTCCCTCGACAGATCCCCTGCCGTCGGACCTTCATCGTTGCTCTCAATCCCGACCAGTCCCACCCTCCGCAATCCCGAGAAAGGCCGGAGGGAATGCACCCTCTTGAATTCATCAAGATCAATCTCTTCCATGAACTCCCCACGCCACGTCCATCCATGTAATAGCACTCCGGCCTCATCAAGAGCGTTCCATAGTTCGCTCGGGTACCGCCAACTCCTCTCCGGCACTAAGCCACTCGTACCAGACACAGGGCGAATATCCACCTCGCGCACACCACTCGCGAGGCTCAAGAATTCGCATATATCCCAGGCTCCCCACGGCGCCGCACGGTTCACCAGCAGCGGCAGGATGTCGACTATGAGAGCTTTGACAAGAGGCCGAACGTGCGCCCGCTCCCGCAACGCACGCAATAAGCGATGGGCGCAGGCAAGTGTATTCGTCGGAGGGGTATGGTACAGCACTGCGAGGGTGGGTTCGTAGAGTGTGCGACAGAGGGTTAGGGTTTTAAGCAGGAATGCCGTGTCCGGGAATGGAGAGTCGGATTTTGAGGAAGCGTAGTGCAGGATCGTGGTTAGGATGTGGTAGGGGAGGGAGGCGAGGGAGTGTCTATCCGGGTTGTATATTGTGGTCTTCTTGGGGCGAGGAGGAGGTTTGTTAGAGGTGGGAGGTTTGCGGAGGGGTTGGTTAGTGGTGAAATTTCGGCGGGTGGAGGGTGCTTTTGGCATTGCGGTGATGTTTTTCCCTTTCCTTCTTTCCTTCTTTTCTGTGTTGAGGGAGGCGAAGGAAGGTATGAGATGGTTGTGGGTTGAGGATTTGTATGATAATATTATGATAGAAGAGGACGCTGTTCGCTAGCTGGGAGAAGGTCCGCACAGCCCTGAAGGTGAGTCAACGAGCTCGTGCTCGAGCGCGGTGCAACACTCTAATGACGCAACGCGTACCTACCGAAACGCGTCTTCCAGACTCCAAAATCAATTAAGGGCTGGATTCGTATTATGTTAAGCCACTAACAAACAATCCCCCCATCCATCGTCCATTCACATTCTCTACAATAGCCCATCTACTATCTACTCCTCTCGCTGTAGTTCGACGGTAATAATAACAATGTCCGACCTCCTAAACCTCTTCCCTACATTCCCCCTCACGCCTCCGGTATCAAACCTCCTCAACTTCATTGAAGACGCCAGATTGACCACCGCAGACCTCTTAGCCCTCGACCCAATATCAATTTCCCGTCGCCTCCTACCCCAGCTAAACACCTCACTTCTAGAGCTTAAAGGCCTGCAGAGAAATCTAGTAGAGCACATCCACGCGGACATCGCACGGCTGTCTTCGCTCCCGTCGCCCCGTACGATAACAACCCACTCGCCAACGCTAGACGGGCTCCTAAACAAAATCCCAACGCAAGCCATCACCGAATTCGTCGGCGAAAGCGGGTCCGGGAAAACACAAATTCTCCTCCTCCTAACCCTCACTGTGCAACTGCCCCCATCCCGGGGTGGTCTGGGTAGGCCGGCAGTCTACATCTCCACCGAAGCCCCACTCTCGACCCTGCGTCTGATCCAGCTGAAAAATTACATCTCCCACGGCGTGCCCGTGAGCGAACAGCCCACAACGGATAAGGTCTTTTCCATCGTCTGCTCGGATTTGGAAACTCAGGAGCATATTATCCGCTACCAACTCCCTGTTCTCGTGCAGAAGTTCAATGTAGGCTTGGTAGTAATCGACTCGGTAGCGGCGAATTTCAGGGCGGAGTTCGAACGGCCGACGGACAGGAATAAGAAGTTGAGATCGAGTGATCCTTCTTCTTCTACACCTTCTTCATCCCCGTCGCCATCCTCCACGACGACGCCTGGCGCAGGTGCCCGGCACGGCAGTCGAATGGCGCAGCGAGGGAAAGACATGGTGAGATTGGCAGCGACCTTGAGGCACCTGGCCATAACCCACAACCTAGCCGTTGTAGTGTCGAACCAGGTTTCGGATAAATTTACGTCTTTTGCTAATGCTCGCACTCCATTGTCGTCGTCGTCGTCGTCGTCACCGCGGGGTGGAGGTGATGACGACGATGATATCATGAGCTTGGACTTTCAGTCAAAGTGGTTCACGGGGTGCAATGAGGAGCTGGAAGGCGGTGGCAAGGTACCGGCATTGGGGCTTGTGTGGGCAAACTTGCTGGCTACGAGGGTTGTCATTCGCAAGAGCCAGGATCCAAAGACTGGGGAATGGAGGAGGGACTTGAGGGTTGCTTATTCTAACAGAGCGCCGGCCGGAGAGGAGGTTGGGATTGAGGTGTTTGAGGGGGGTGTTAGGAGTGTTGAGGATGATGGGGGTGATGGATGTTCGTGAGGAGGTGGTAGTAGTAGTAGTGGTTCTACAGTTTGAGTATAGTGAGTGTATTGGATTATTTATTTTTCTTGTCTTTTCTTTCTCTGTTTCCTTCCTTTTCTAGTGTACGGGGTGCTATTTGCTAGTTTGTATTCTACTGTTTCCCACTCGTATACTTGTACGACTATAATTAGAAACTTTTACCAAACCTAATCATAGCGTACAATCCACTTGTCCTGCGATTTTCGCTAGTGAAAGGCATAAATAGGATGTGAAACCTCCAGGCCAGAGCACAGAAGCAGTACACAGTACCGCAGATTAAAGAACCGCCCCAGGCTAAATCAGAAACCGCGACCCTATATCAAGGATATTCTGACCCACGGGTACCATACCGTCCGCGACTCACACAGCTCGGCAGAGTTCAATAACACCAAACGCACAACAACTGTAGATCCCCCCCCCCCCCACCCCGACACAACAACTTACGAGCGCTCCCCGGCAATCATGCATTCCAACCAACAAACGCCTATAAAGCTGTCCGAGCAACTCTGTTCCCGGGCGCAACAACAACAACAACAACTGCCCGAACCCGTTTATGACACACCCTGCTGTCACTCTAGTCCCCACCTCTGGAGTGCATGGTATGGTGTCGTGCCCTAGCTTGTGCAATGGCGCGGGCAGTGCGCTAGTACCGTGGGGGAAGTACCGTGCGAGTGGGTGTAATTGGTTTTTGGGCACTGGGAGGAGGAGGAGGAGGACATGGCTGTGGTGGTGATGATGATGATGATGTGTGAAGTATTCGATGGTATTGTTAGGTGTTGGGAAAAGGGCGGCTTGAGGGGTGGTGAGGAGGTAAAGTGCTGTTATATGTATAATACGATGGTGTGTGTGTATGTGTGTGGATCTCGCGCTGTTGGGATTGGTTCTTGGGACTGTGTGGATTGGGTTGGGGAGGGTATTAGCGGTGCCTGGGGAGTGCTGGTGATGGACTGGTTTCGGGTTGTTTGTGTTGGGCGGTTGGTTGGCTATGGAGTTTATTGGTTTCGGGCTCATTGGGGAACTTTGTATCTAGGTGTTTTCTGGGTCCCCTTCAGCTACCCGACATACAGTGTGGTATTATAGTCTATTATTTGTGAGGAGGGGGAAGGGAGAAAGGACGGAAGTCTATAAAACATGAAAAACAACGCCGGGTTATTATAAATATAGTAGGAAACTACACTGCGGATTGAACCTTCCCACGAACTATAATAGCGTCGCACTGCGCCCCCCCGCATCCAAGTAATGCCGGACGTTGAATATAGACTCACAAGTTCTCACTCGCGAGAATAGAAAGCCCTCCGAGAGTAATAAAGAAAAAAAGAAAGAAAGGAGGGGAAAAAGGGGACCAGATGTGGCAGCTGTTCCTGCCTGTTTGTGGGGTCCCCAGGTGGCAGGCTCTTAGGGACGAAGATAGCACAGTACCCGTACCGTACTAGACCGCCCGCTACACAAGCTGCCCGGGTCGGTATCGGCAATTGTACTTAGATCGTTTAGTAATACCGGGCCTGTCGAATAGAAATCACATCTATATGATCTTTTGCGGAACGCGCACATATGCGCACTCGCAGAGAAGGGAGGGAATATTGTGCCTAAATTGTGCTAGGGGTTGTGGGCTGCCCGGCGTGTAGAAGGTCCAGTATTTCGCAGTGTTTCTCAACGGCAGCCCATACGGATGCTGTCCGGCCTTGTTTATCCGGCTTATCGGGGTTGATATCCCCCCGCTCTAGGAGTAGCTTAACTACTCCCACATGGCCATTTCGAGCAGCCCACAGGAGCGGTGTTTGGTCCCTTCTGTCTGGGCTGTTTGGGTCGACATCCCCCCGACCTAGCAGTAGCTCTGCCGCTCCCGCATGGCCTTTTCGGGCGGCCCACAGGAGTGGCGTTCGGCCTTCCTGGTCTGGCTTATTGGGGTTAGCATCTTCCCGCTCCAGCAGCAGCTTCACTGCTCCACCACTGCCATTTCGAGCAGCCCACGAGAGCGGAGTTCGGCCTTCTTGGTCCGGCACATTGGGGTTAACGTCTTTTCGTTCCAGTAGTAGCTTCGCCACTCTATCATTGCCGTTTTGAGCAGCCCACGAAAGTGGGGTTCGGCCTCCTTCGTCTGGCCTGTCGGGGTTGACATCTCCCCGTTCCATTAGTAGCTTCGCCACTCCCTCATGGCCCTTTCGGGCAACCCGCAATAGCGGCGTCCAGTCTTCTTCGTCTGGCCTATCGGGGTTGACGTCTTCTCGTCCCAGTATCAGCTTCACAACTTCCTCATAGCCATTCTCAGCAGCCCACGAGAGTGGTGTTCGACCTTCCTCGTCCGGCTGGTCGGGGGTAACATCTTCTCTTTCTAGTAACAGCTTTACCACTTCCTCATGGCCCATCTCAGAAGCCCAAGAAAGTGGGGTCTGGCCGTAGTATTTGTCTGGGATGTCGGGGCTGACATCTTCCCGGCTCAATAGCAGCCTCACAACTCCTTCGTGGCCTTTTCGAGCAGCCCACGCGAGCGGTGTTCGGCCTTCTTCGTCTGGTTCATCGGGGTTGACATCTCCCCGCTCTAGTAGTAGCTTCACCACTCCTTCATGTCCATTCTGAGCAGCCCGTGTTAGCGGCGTGGCGCCCGTAGGATCTCCCTGGTTGATATCGCAACCTCTCATCTCAATCAAAGTAGTCACAATCTCAGCAATTCCGAAGAGCGATGCACAGTGCAGCCCAGTGAACAGGGGCTGCTCGTTTTCGAAATTAAAAGTGCGCTCCCCCTTCTCCAAGAGTATTTTAACCGAGACGTGTTTGTCATATTGACTAAAGAGGTCCAGCGCAAGTGACTTCGCGCAATCCGAGGGTCCCATTTTTGCGTGGGTTCCCCAATATATAGAAGAATATTCGAGAAGGGGTGTACCTCGGAGATCATGAGAGGCCTTGAGCGAAAGGGCCTTGACCTGGCGAGAGTTCAGATAGGTCAGGCAAACTTCTGCGATGGTCGAGTGAGCACTACCAAAAAGTTCGGGACAATTGGAGAGATATTCGTGGAGGGTAGGGTGGATCAGCCGGATAGTCGAAGATTCCTTATCTAGAACGATAAGCCCCTGACAGCTTCCTAATATCGTCAATGCCAAAGGGACATTGTCAGCATCGAGATCTGTTGATCCTATCTCGACTGCAAGCGCATGACAGAGTTCATCCACCTGCAACGGCCGCTGCGAATGGGATATCCACATCAGAGCGGCCATCCCGAGTCTTGATTTCTCCCCACCCTGTGCTTTTATCCGCCCCAGAGTCGCGGTGTATGCGTTCCCCAATCCCAAGACACCCGCAATTTCACTGAGCCTCTTTCGCCTGCGGTAGATGGTTGTCTCTCGCAGGATTTCTTCAATCCTTAGGGAAACCAGGAGAAAGCTATATACATGTTTATCAGCAGGTGATCTAAGGTAGGCTCCCCCGTATTCTTCCAGTTACGTACATTTCTGAAACACTTTCGGGAATACCCTTCAAAACATCTGTCTCTAGGCTATCGTCCATTGCTTCGGGAGTTGTATCCTCCTCAAGTCTGGCGCGGAGATATTTGATGATATCATCTTCGTTAGGACTTATGAGCAAACTCAATGTTCTTCCGCCGAGGCGCTTTTCGATCTCATCCCGAATGTGGGGTCTCCCAGTCAGAAATACCTTAGCGCCTGTGGACGTCTGGATAATGTCTCTTAGGGAACCAAGAAGCCTAACTCTATACTCCGGCGCGCACTCGTCTAGAGCATCAATGCATATAAAGGTGTGCCACGAACTCGAAATAGTCTGTAACATTTTGACAATTTCAGGAAGTCGCAGTCCCCGGCCGCCAATGGCCCGTTTCTGATCTTCAAAGGCCTGCATTACTTCTTTGGGTATCTCTTTCAGCCCGCTAACAACTTGCTTTAGTATGGCACCTAACACACTTGCTGGAGACTGCTCATTTTGGGCTGTGAAGTCGCAGTAGAAGCAGGTTACTATAAAACCTTCCTCCCTGGCCCGATCGCACAAGGTGTCAATTACTAGAGAACTAAAATCGTAGTTTGTGAGCACTGCATTTGACGCATCCAGCCCCCAAGAATCGGCTCTGTTACCTCATGTGTGTCTTGCCGACCCCTGGATTTCCATAACAAAATAATACCGCTTTATCGAATTCATCTTGGCCAGTGACATCGCACCAATTTCGGAATTGATCGGTTTGTAGGAGCCAGTCTCCCACATCGTCGACCCGACGGGTCCGAATGTCCTGATGCCGCAGGCGGGGCTCCAGGGGGGACAACCAGGCCAGGATTTCAGACCTCTGGTCGACTGTAGTAAAGCTATTCGATATATTAAAGGAGTTGATGTTGTCGCTAAAAAATTGAGACATCCTTTGATCTCGCTATTTTGAATGCTGTAGAGAGTGATCTGCTGGCCGGTCCTAGTTGAGGGAATTTCTAAGAACTAAAGAAAAGCGGTGGGGTTGCGGTACAGTACCTGTCATACAGCCTTGTACGACAGAAGAAACCAACACCACCCACACAAGTATGGCTTCCATTCAAAATGCACAAGCTTAGCCAACCACAAAGGTGCACGGCAAATTTTATTCTGCTCACTAGCGCTAAAGCGAATGAAGTCAACCAGAATGGTTACCATGTGGAAATTCCATCAAATTTCCTGTTTGGCAGTGTTTTGGGGCATTTGTACTCGAGTACTGTAAAGCTTAAACTCCTGGCACAGTCTTAGCAACTTTGCCTTCAACTATGTGAATCCTTATGTTAAATCGTGCTATCTAAAAAAACCATTTGATGTTTCTGAGGCTCCAGCGGTGTGGGCACTTGTTTGTAGTGGGTATTTTAAACGGAAAATACAGAGTCTGTTTCTTCTGTCGCCAAGCTTTCACTGTCTACTCGAGTACACTACATTAGGGTTACCCAATCAATCCACCCGAACTTTGCATGATACGAACACACTTCATTCTCCGCCGATGTTCCCACCGAGTACGACATTTAGATATGATACCAGAAAGATATTCAACAAGGCGCAACTAAAGATCCTGACACACGATGAACAGAAAACGGAGAAAAGTTCATTAAGCATAAGGAGCAAATATCTATCTATTCACCGGGAAAAAGAATCCAGAAACTGCGTTTACTACTGACACGATTCCCTATATGGCACCAGTACTTAGGGAAGTCGCCCCACAATGGCACCAGTGATAACAAATCACGAATGGACAGCCGAAGCCCTCGGAGATCATTCCACGAGTGCCGGTATTCTAGCCGTGCAGATATGGGTGGGTATCGATAAGCAGAAGAACCCGCGTATGAGGGGGGTAATGCGGCGAAGAAAGGTATAATACTTAACTCTCTCAATAATATGGCTGGATACCTCTTAAAAACGCCGAAATTATATCTAAAGACCCAGTGTTATTCCTTCCATCACACCCCTACGATCCCCTTTTCTTCCCTTTTCTTCCCCCCCCCCTTCTTTTTTTGCTATTGTCCCTTAGGTAGCATACAGTCCCATTATTTCCAACGATGTCGGGAATCCCGGATTCCCCGAAGTATGTATGATACCCCACTGAGGATTCAAATTCCACTAAATTTAGATCTATGATACTTGCCCTTTCCAAAAGTATCCGGAAATCGCAGGCGCCAAGGTTTCCGGATACTTTGGTATGGGCAAGTGTTTCCGGCCGATATCACCTCATTAGCAACGCAAAGGAGGGTCCGGTCGTAAGCAAGCGAAGCAAATACCGGTGCCTCTCCCCAAGAGAACGCCAAAACACTATCATACTCTATTAACTAGTTTCCTTTGTATACGCAATACTTCGTTCTTAGAGTAGAACGGGTATACTGTTTATTCAGGCAAGGTTGGGGTGTTTGTCTATATAATATTATATCATAAGAAGGAAATTTCTCTGGCCGCTGGACCTCTAGCGGGAGCTTGATGTGCTCGAGCACACACTTTGAGTCACTGGCATTACGTTCTTCAACATCACACCTGCAATGACTCAGTGGATTGAAGGCACATTTTGTCAGAAAGAGGGGAATACGGTAGTACTGGGGCCCCAAAGAGAATGTAAAAGGCCACAATTGATCCTTTAGCGATTTTGAGCCTCTAGGTTCCAATATCTACTCTATGCTTGTCTTACCATTGCGTGTACTGTACAGTACCGGTACCCACACACGTGCTACGCTGACGTATTCTACTTCCGGACCGCCCTTTGCAGCGCAACAAGTGGCCAAATTATCCCCTCAACATTAAATCAGAGTAATGGCGGCCATTGTTCTAGGTGTTCAGTCTCATTCCATATGCTGTCCATATATATACAACACTAGCGCAGCGCTTCGAGAGCAACGGTATACACAGAATGAAGGGAAGAATAGAGACAAAGATAATGCTTTTTAGTTAAAACGGTGGGGGAAAAGAAAAGTGAGCGGAGAGCGCATAATCTCAGAAAAGGCCCAGAGCCCTGTATGAAAAAGATGAGGGGCATAAGGGCATTCACTCAATGATACATAACCATGCATTAGTTTTTTAAGGCCGCACTTCAGTATTTTCAACGTGCCTTCGCATCTAGAAACCACCCATTCCTCCCATGCCGCCCATACCGCCCATGCCGCCTCCCATGCCCCCACCTGGGGGTCCCTTCTCCTCCGGAGCATCGACGATTGTGCATTCGGTAGTACCAAGAAGACTGGCAACACCGGAGGCATCGCTGAGTGCAGTTCTCACAACCTTCAATGGGTCTACAATACCCGCCTCAATCATGTTGACATATTCGCCCCTGGAGGCATCATAACCCATGTTGAAGTCTCCGCCATGCTCCTCAGTAAGTTTCCCAACAACCACAGCTCCCTCACCTCCTGCGTTCTCGACGATGGTGCGCGCAGGGCGGGTGATAGCTGACTTGACAATTGAGAGACCGAGTTGCTGGTCAAAGTTGTTAACCTTGACAGAACCCAAGGCGTTTGTGGATGCCTTCAGCAGAGCAGTACCACCTCCAGGAAGAATCCCTTCCTCAACAGCAGCACGAGTAGCATTGAGAGCATCGACGAATCGGTCTTTCTTCTCTCCCACTTCAACCTCCGAGGCTCCACCAACCTTAATAACGGCGACACCGCCCGAAAGCTTCGCAAGGCGCTCCTGGAGCTTCTCCTTTTCATACTCAGAAGTAGTGGAGTCGCTCATAACACCACGGATTTGTTCACAACGCTGCGCAATCTGATCCTTAGAGCCTTCGCCGTTGAGAATAATAGTATCTTCTTTAGTAATAGTGATGGAGCCGGTGCTACCAAGCATATCAGGAGTAAGCTTCTCGAGTTTGACATCCAACTCGTCAGTAAAAACGGTTGCATTGGTCAGAACGCCGATATCTCCAAGGATAGACTTGCGGTTGTCACCGAAACCGGGAGCCTTAACAGCGGCGACCTGGAGCTGACCACGGAGCTTGTTGAGGATACATACGGCAAGAGCCTCGCCGTCGATATCCTCGGCAATGATAACAAGAGGGCGGCGCATTGTGGTGGAAGCCTCTAGAGCAGGGATAATGTCCTGAACAGCAGAAATCTTTTTCTCACTCAAGAGGATTAGAGGCTTTTCGTACTCAACCTTCTGGGTCTTTGCGTCGGTACTGAAATAGGCCGAAACATATCCTCTATCGAATTTCATTCCCTCGGTAACCTCCAGTTCATCCTCAATGGTCTTTCCCTCCTTAACCGTAATAACACCCTCCTTTCCAACCCGTTCCATAGCCTGTGCAATCAAGTCCCCAATATGTTGGTCACCATTAGCAGAAATAGTTGCTACCTGAGCGATCTCCTCGGAAGTAGTAATATTTCGCTTATTCTTTTGGAGATATTCAACAACGGCCTCAACAGCTGCTTGAGTTCCGCGGCGAAGATCCATAGGATTGCAACCAGCGGCAACATTCTTGACAGTCTCAGTGAAGATGGCACGGGCAAGCACTGTAGCAGTAGTAGTACCGTCTCCGGCAACTTCGTTTGTCTTTGACGCAACATCTTGAAGCAAACGAGCACCCAAGTTCTCGAATTTGTCCTTCAGGGTAATGGCCCTACAACAACGTTAGAGCTACCTTCCATGTTCAAAACAATAAATTCAGTTTGTATACTTTGCTACAGTTACGCCATCTGTGTGAAAGGTATAGTTAGCATTGAACTAAATGACTTTGAATAAATGCCAGGCTTTACCTTTCGTAATCTTAGGACTTCCGTATGGTGACTCAATCAGAACATGTCTCCCCTTAGGACCCAAGGTGACGGCCACAGCTTTTGCAAGCATATCCACGCCAGCAAGCAGTGATTGCCTCCCTTCAACGCCAAATTTCAATTCCTGCGTCAAAAATTTCATGTTTCAGCCGCCCGTCATTCGCACCCAACATAATTGGCTTATCAAAATTGATGTAATTGACCTGCCCATTAAACAATTGTAAGAGCACTTACCTTGTGAGAGTATGCCCGAGATGGCTGACGGCTTGACAAGGGACTTGAAGCAAGAGCGAAGGGCCTCATATTAGAGAAAGCGGGACGAGCCCTGGCAGCGGAAGAAAGTGCTCTCTGCATGTTCAATTGCAGTTGGGACGGTATCGGATTCAGGGAAAATAATAAGGTTTCCAAGGAGAGACAAAACAAACTCGATTGCGGGGGAGTGAAGGTTGGGGGGAGGAGGAATTTATGTTTAGTGAGAGCCGCCGTCGTCACAAGAAGAAAAAAAAAATCGAGATGGAGAGAACCGTCTGGAAAGTCTTGGCACAGTGCTTAAGTGAGCGAAACAATTCCTTGTGGGAGAGGAACTTGGTCAGGGAGTGGACAACAATATAATTGTTTCCCTGGAAGGATTGTTTCCCCGGAGTGGGGGGCACAGCATCTGGCAGAGCCCTAAGACTTGGTGACAAAGGAAAGTGGGCTGCTGTTGCTGAGGTGTGTTGACATCCCCTGTCACCCAGCCAGCCAGCCGGTAGTCGTAACCCCTCCAGCAAGCATTTCACTTCCTCTCTTTCACCCACCTCCCCCTAAATCTCTCCCGCTCTCCAAACAAACATACCGGAGAACCAAAGTTTTATCAACCTCCCCTCCATCCCCTACATAGGTATGTTTTCACTCTCTTGAGTGCTTCCACTATTTCATTCATTTCTTCACCCCTATAGTTCCTGCTCCCCATACCCCGCATTGCTGACCATTTTCTCTAAGAGAACAGATCTTCAAGTCCTTACCTACTCGTCCATAATGGTAGGTTTATTTGCACCCCATGGCTTCAAATTTATATCTAGCCGCTATGACTGTACTACTGCTAACTCTTATCTTACCAGTCTCGTTCAGGGTAGATCCCCCCATATCTTATGATCTCTGCTTGATCCCTTATCAAATATTCCCTCACCACACCATGCTTTTTCCACCGGAGAACTCCCCTTGTACTAAGCTTTACATATAAACAGAATCGGCCTTGCGAAAGACGTTATTGAAACCTTCGAGGAACTCAAGCTCGGAAAGAAGCTTGCCTACGTCATCTACAACTTCAGCGATGATAAAAGATTTATCGTGATGGAGAAAAAAGTTGAAAAGAGTGCCGAAAAAACCCCCGAGAAGCAATACGAAGAATTTATCGGGGAGCTCCCTCTAGACCAGTGCAGATACGCAATTTACGATTTTACCTATGATCTTCCCAATGGTGAGGGAACAAGGTAAGACTTAACTTTTTCCGCCTACAGAATATTGGAAGCGCCTTTTCCCCTACTCTCCATTTTAACTTCTATCACCCCTAAACCGTTGGCCATTTGCAAATCCCTACCACCATCTATGTCTTTCTTATTATATACTATCCCTTAAATTATTCTTGGTTACACAACTTGATACTAAATCTTCTCTCTACAGGAACAAGATCTTTTTCCTCGCCTGGTCCCCTGATGACGCCCCAGTCAGAGTAAGGAATCGCTATTACACCCTATGCCCCGACAGAGAGCTAACCCCGAGTGTTAGAGCAAAATGCTTTGTGCATCCTCTAAGGATTCTTTGCGCCGTCCGCTCACCGGTGTCGCAGCCGAGATTCAGGGAACAGACTTCGCCGAAATTGCGTACGATGTGGTGTTGCAAAGGTTTGCTGGAAAACAAACTACTTAGGCCCAAGGCTCTGTCGACTTGGTACCTTGTTTCCTTGTCATCGCAGTTATAACTTCAAGCGCGTTTCTATTTCCCTATCACGGTTCCCATAACTGAAAAAGTGGTAATAAGTTCCATGACGAACGTGATGTTTGGTTTTCTCAACCTTTGTGCGTGTGGTGGTGGTGCATGTGATATTCACCCTTGCGTTTTGCTGTATCGAGGTGATAGAATCTGACATACGAATGCGAGGCCTCTATATCCACAAGAGAGAGAATTGCTGTATTAGAAGAAAAATTAGGTTTAGTTCCCTCAAACATCCGGATGGTTTGTATAGATAGATATATGTTCCCTTCCCCTGATGGCTGACTCGCCCATCTCTAAATGGGCCAATGGAAAGTACAGTACTGGAACACTGTCCTGGTTTGGGACCCTCCACACGGCCTGGGTCTCCAGCTACCCCGCTGCGCCGACACTCATCACGTCAAGTTAGCTAAGATCCCCGGATCATCAAGTCGTATCAAATAGTGTTGCCTAAGAAATTCAAGCCGATACCAATGCTGGAGGCCTAGCGAGGATTCAGTTCTAGATATGCAAGATCACTTTTGCGAGTACCGTGAAATCTCTTGAGACCCGCTGTCCCCGTCAGTGTTGTAACCTCCGGGTTCAGAGACAAAAGGTCTCAGGAGGGATTAGTGCTTTCCTGTCGCGATAAGATCAGCCCTCAAAGTGTGCATTCGTATTAGAGGCATTCAGCCTGGGGTTGAAAAGCGTTTTTCGAGTGCCAAGTTCCTAGTTGATCTGTCTGTTTGTATGCAAAAAGGTGTTACACACCAAAGTTTTTCGACTTGAAAAACTTGTGTAACCATATTTCAACCCGGAGCTGAATCCCGTTAACTTGCCAAACTAAACTTATCTGGGCTGACGGAGGCAGTGGATTTCGGAAGACCCTACTGTGCAGCACTTGTGACTACTGTACTCTACGAGGCAGGCGACAAAAATGATGAGCAGTGTAAGGGCTTTCCATCCAGAATAGCCATATTCACAACCTCCTAGCCACTGATTTAGTGAAGTAATTTGGGCTCAATCTTCACACATTTGTGCAACAATTCCCTAGATTTTACTTTCCAACCCTTTAGAACTCTGTATTTAGACTGGTTGAGGGATTGTCAAGAAAGCAATAGTTGGTATATTGGTCTTGGCGCAATTTCTGACTATTCCGCGTAGGAAATGGCAAGGCTTGGCACTGTTTTCAACTTCAACTTTACAATATTGCATGCCAAAGTGTCTCAAATTTTGAAAATTTTCACACCTCCAGAATGTGTTGAATAGAAAGTGTGAAGAAGTACCGGCAGCATGGTTGGGTTGTTACACGCCATTCTGCTCACCATTCTTGTCTCTAGCCTCGTACTCATACCGTATGTCTGACTTTCTTGGATTTAAAATAGGCTTCAGACCCAACAACATACACACCCCCATACGACGCTCCCGAAAATCTCTACATCTAGATACACAAGTTGCTGTTTATAGCAAATGTCAATACCATAACTACGAGTAACGCCGCGGTTTGTAGGGGGAAGATGCCTTCTAGCTCACACAAAAATCTCTCCTGCAACTGATATATACGGTGAACTATCACGTGAATATGTCCTGAACAAGCCAATACACAGGGGTTTGGAATTCTTCAAGTCAGGAGCAGCATCACCAACTCCTCCACGGTATGGAACTCAGGATAAAAGAAAAATCCGTGTTACTAGTGCTTGACTTGCGGCACAGTGTTTTTGTTGATCTGATGTGTGGTTTACGTCCGGGTAACCTCTTCCTTAGTGCAAAGCACAATCCCCTTATGCAACCCTCCCTCTCCGCCGCTTTCTTTCTCCCTCGTCAACAGGCAACCTTCCATCACAAAAACACCAAACCTCCACCAAACCTTCACCATACGGCCGCCCAACCCAACAGTAACCAGAACCCTACACATACCAAGCTCTCCCGATTTCAACAACTTAATACGCGATGTCTGGCGGTAAAGGAAAATCTCATGGTGGAAAGGCCAGGCCTAAAGGTGCCAGCGACGGGGCTAGGCAGCAAGTTTCGCATTCTGCAAAAGCGGGGTTACAGGTGAGCAATATTTTTATTCACACTGGGGATTGTTGCTTTTTCCTATCTAGGTTCGGGGGTTTGACAGTGGTGTCGGCAGACTTGCGCAATCGAGCGGGAGACGAAAAGAGCGCCGTTTTAGACGCGTGTTATTGTGTCGCCCGTGTTCAGTTTGCACAAGTCTGTAGACAATATTGTTTACAAAATTTAATGTAGTGATTTTTTCTTCGTCGCTCGCGAAGGATTTTTTCTTTTTTTTCTCGTTCGACAGTCACTGACCTTGCCTTGATTTTCTAGTTTCCCTGCGGCCGTGTCAAACGTTTTCTCAAAAACAACACGCAGAACAAAATGCGCGTCGGAGCAAAAGGTAGTTCCTCCCCCCTGCTTTCTTCCGGACCAGGTATTTTTGCAATAGTCCAAAGCGGGCTTTTCTCTAAATGAATAATCCCTGCCCAGTCTCGCTTGGATAGAAATTTCGCTATTGTGGAATTCCCTCGCCGTTTACCATTTTGTATCTGTTTTCTTCTGATAGAACAATAGCTAACGCAATGCTTATACTTGTATAGCTGCTGTCTATGTGACTGCCGTTCTTGAATACCTCACCGCCGAAGTCTTGGAACTTGCGGGTAACGCTGCGAAAGATCTTAAGGTAAAGCGAATCACGCCCCGTCATCTGCAACTTGCGATCCGTGGAGACGAGGAGCTAGACACTCTCATTCGCGCTACTATCGCCTTCGGAGGTGTTCTTCCTCATATCAATCGAGCCCTCCTTCTGAAAGTCGAAAAGAAGAAGACTTCCGCGCCCAAGAACCTATAGAATCACAATCCGCCCAGCAAAATCTGGAATAAACAGGGCTTCCGATTTAACCTAGTACCTCCGACTTTCCCTCACGTTTATCACTTCCCTTATAATCGTATCTTGTAGGATCTGCCGTACTCGCAGTAATGGTTCGTAGGAATGCACGGTGATGATGATATCCTCCTGGATAGAAAAAAAAACATACAATCACGATCGGGAAACGGAAAAATGGTGTTGGGAAACTTTCTTTATTCCTTCTTTCTATCTCTCGTCGTTTTTATTCCTTATGGTAGGGGTTGGAAGGCTGGGGAGGTTGACCTTTTAAAGTGGTAGATGCTTCTGTTTGTACTCATAGGATGGGCCTATAATTGCCTGGATGAGCAAGGTTGTAATACTAGCTATGTTTTTCCTCTAATGTATTCCACTCCTGGCCCCATTGCCGTGCTCAAGCAAACAACTACCTGTGTTGTTACCCGGCGGGATCATCGGCCTGAGCTATGGATGGGATCTCTAGCTTGACTTCAAGGCACCGTATCCTATGTGAGTTCCGGAAACCACGAGCGAGCAAACATGACATTCTAAGATTCCAAGTCACAGCGCACTCTTATACCCCGACTCGGTATGCGCTGTGCTACGCAAGTGCCGGGGTATCCACTAATAGCCCCCACGATCAAAATTCCCGCTCTTATATCTACTAGTCGCGCCGGTGGTACAAGTACATACTTTCCAAATGTACCGTGGAAAAAGAGGCTGTTACTTGTTTTTGCCAGTCTAAACAAGGATTGTGTATGATCAGGATAATAATATAAATGTTATCCACTCCCAAAGCAGAAAAACGCTATGAGGGAAGGTTTTGTACCGTGCATTCACATTCCAATGTGACCGGCACTTAAGATATAGTACGGCAGGCCCGCACCGTACAGCAGAGTCAGTGTCCCGAGTCCTCAGCCACCCGCTGGAGTATGTACTTAACACAGTGACTAAGTCTCGTCCTTTCCTATCCAGTATTCACCACCCTTGGCCATGACCTACAACCGAGCGTCTATACTGTACCGTGCCATATATCACTGCATTACCAATACGACAACAGGTAGAGTATGATAGATAGTACAGCAAATAGGTCTCCGCCGCTGGCCAACGGTCTCTGTCTAGCTAGGGTAAGTGGGAAAACGTCGTACACAATCTACGCTCTACAGTGCCGGTAACTTTATGACATCGGTATCATACCGTACCCAAGGGAAAGTATCAAGACCCTCCTTCCTCCTCATCACCCACATGGACTATTTCCCGAGTCGTGGTGATATGAAAACTTCAAACTTCAAACCCACCTTTAAGTTACCATCTCAAAATCCCACCTGAATCTCTATCATGCATTCCTGAGAGCCTACTACTACACTCCACTCTTCTATACGTATCGAACTCGAGCCCGGTGCGGTAATCCAACCACGGTGGGGGAGGGCTCAGCAAACTTTATTGTTATGCGAGGCAGGTTATGGTTCGCGCAGTTAAACTCCCTTTGGCGTGTAATAACATTATGGCATAATACGACCAGTGAATGTCGCCGTGCTAGTATACACAGCACATCTGACTTCTTCCAAATACAAACTAACCGACCGGGTCACAAGCCACTATTTAGTACCCGTACAGAACCAAAAGAGCCTGTCCATGCTGTCTCCGGCCTCCTCCAAGGTCCCCTATGTTCTCCACCGAGAAACGAAGTAAACCGTCCGCTAAGATGTAATAGTGCAAGTATCAGAGGAGGTGTTTTCGTACAGCACGAGACATGGATAGTCAGCCAGCAAAGCAACTTCCGCCTTGTACGAAAGCATCTGCCCCGGCGCTTGTGCCAATACCGTACTAACTCGAACAAGAGAAATATGTCTCAAGACGTTGGAGTTCCCCCCTTAAGTAACGCGTCGTTTTGTTTTGCTACTTGTAGTATCATACGATATCAGTATTTTCCTCCATCCCCGCCAAAATAGGAAACTTAGACGTCCTGAGACATGTTTCTCCCAAACTATCCAAGCTATTGCAGCAGCACTGCATGGGGCCAAGCTGCAAGCCCCAGTAAATAGAGCCAAACACCAGAAGGGGCGAACCTTCGAGTTCTATCCACATCCCCACTCTAGATACGGCGTGGAACCGGATTCTTCACTTTCGGTTCCCACGGTGCAATTACCACTCTACGGTCCCTTCCCTCAAACATCGTACCACGCTATCATATCGCGGAGATAGCCTACGGCACCATACCCACCCCGCTGCATGCTCCCCAACAAAACCCAGCTGCGCATCTCACGAAACAATAGCAAACGTTCCCGAGCCGGCGATGGCGAGTGGAGGGAAATTTTCGCGCGAGAAGCTTTTCCAAGACGCACTTCCACTTGGTCAGCCATTAGGGCGACCGGTCGGAGTGGTCACGTCAGTTATACCCATACTATAACCGTACCGCATGATATTCAGACTTCCACTCACTTGCTCTAAGTTATCCGCCCAACACGTCCAACCCACCCATCTACCTGCCGCTGGTCGGCGTAGGTGGGCTGTGGTTCTGGCGGTATCTAGATTTATGTTCACAGCCCAACTTACACTACTATTGGGTGTAAGTGCGGCGTTGATCGAGGAGGAGAGGTTTCACAAGTTTTTTCCTTTCTCTTTCCTCTCCCCTTGTGCTAGTACAGTACGGTAATGGTAGGGCAGGTAGGGTGGGCAGGGTATGATAAGGCATGCGGATGGATGGAAGGCAACGGAATACAGTACGGCGCAGCGCTGGGTTGGCCCGTCAATATTTCGAAGTTGCTTTGTCTGTGGCTGTTGGTGGTTTTTGTGATGTTGGATAGGTGGGTAGATGGGCTCGGGGTCTTGACGATCTCGGAGATGTTTTGGGGGGAATGGCGGTCGAACTGCGCGTTTGTGTAGTGATTTAAAAGAACATGATGTATCGGTCGTGGATCGCGCGGGCAAACTCCTGGTCCCGTGCTTACTGCCACTTTAGCTGTAGTTAGAGCCCCCACTAACCTACTAGAACTCCGGCCGACTTCAAACATGCGGCCAGGCCCAGATTACTTCCCAATATCGTTCAAACTAAAGCCCACCGGCACCACCGCCACAGGAGCCTGTGCTTGCTGCCTTCCTTCTCTTTCACAGTACGGCACTTGCACTACCCCCCTTGCAGCCTCTCTGGGTAAGAGGTCTAGGGATTTGAGTTGCGTGTGCTCGTACCCTAGCAATGCATCCACCTCCTGTCTCTTGAGACGGAATCACTTCATCCGACTTACCCGAGTCAATAGTCTGGATACCATAGCCCTCTTCGGAGGAGAATACCGATGGGGGGGTGCTTATCTTAAGATCTACCCATTGTGCCATACTTGAGTCTCGTACTCGGGGGTGTCCATAAAAATCGGAAAGATCAAATCCTTGTCATGCAAGGTTGGCGAGCAGAAAGCAACAAAACTTGGAAAACTCCCCTGGGGATCAGCAGTCCAAGAACCCGTAGTATGT
>Ga0307517_10001097_pt1 | contig 45752 bp, 58 predicted proteins | sample 23_EM_MG_FD_194515 | JGI IMG/M metagenome (GOLD analysis project Ga0307517, IMG submission 194515) | Populus trichocarpa ectomycorrhiza microbial communities from riparian zone in the Pacific Northwest, United States - 23_EM | ecosystem: Host-associated > Plants > Roots > Unclassified | place...
CTTCATGTATTCAACTTCTCGGTTCAAGGGGTGAAAGCGGTGAAATGTGAATTTGAAGCTCCGAGAGTCGAAAATTCGAGGTCACCGCAGTTTGCATCACCACATGAGTCCCTCAGCGAGTGACAGTTGCATGACAGCTCCCGTACTTGGCTCACCGTCGATGTGTGGAGGGAGATCGTCCTGATATGTTTGCGACGCCAGCCCTCGACCGCTGAGTCCCCTCTCTACTCGTCCCACCGGTTTGCCCAGGGGGAGGATTTATCGCCTGCCCCCCTCTGGAACGACTGGGTGACGTCAATGAGCACGATGTACCCGTCGACGCATAGGCAATATGAATTGGAGTAGAAAGATTATTCCACTTCCCTCCTGATTTTGAACTCGACAGCGCACCCCTCAGGCCAACGAAACGAACGAAAACATCGTAGCAAAGCCAGCCGCAGAGACTTCCACCCATCACCTAAATGCGGGAGCTGACATGCAACACTGTAAAAACACTGGCGACTGAAATTCAGCCAAATTCGACTTGGATTACAAGTTCAGTCGTTTTCCGACTGAACCGAACTGGAAAATTCAGTTGGTGTGGGGCACTGAAAACACGCACCGACCTGAAAGGGGGCATAAATCAACTTAATTTCAGTCGCTATTGCTTTTACGGTGTTGCTCATGACGATAGCTGGCTCCAGGCTGGCTCTGCGGCGTTACGGTGTGATGTGCACACAGTCACGCGGTTCGGCGTCTTGTGGAGAGCTGCTCCACTGCCAGCCAACACTCCTTGAAGCTTGAAGCTTGAAGGTAGGAATAGAAGCTAAGGCTGACCAAACTTTTTTTACTCACGCGTAAACCGCACACGCCGTCGCGTTTCTAGCCGCACCCAAGCCAGGGGTGGCTCGAATGACAAACCTCCACAGGCGAGTCGTTTCGTCCCCGACCGAATGCTCGGTTTACGTTTGCCGGCCGCTTGTCAAAAGCGGCTCGTAAAAAGGGTGCCACAGAATTCATTCCGAGGTTTCCTCTGCGATCGCGTAAAGTTTTAGCCGAGCGTTCGATTCATGCCCTTCAAAGCAGCTAGTGAAGTTTGCAAAATGCGACCTGGGGTCAGGAGGCAGATCTTCGGATCGACCTCGGTGAACTCTCCATTTGGTCTCATCCCATTTCTCCTGGGCACAGTCACCACCTCCGGGATACTCAATGAAACGTACGCATGGAAGATATGCGGCTACCCTCCAAAATACCGTACGAGACCCCGTACGAAGTCTATCCAACCCCCCTTCAGATTTCCAGTGTGCGCGCTGCGCGCCCATATCTTCCGGTTGGGGTATCCATCATGCTTCGAGCGTCGAAAGAAGCACCCAAACCAATTCTCCCGCCTACCATTGCGAGGCTTCACAACCAATCCACTTTCGCAACCACCTTCTCGGGTCAGGCTGATCGCCTCCACAATCAATGGATCATGACCTCACATGTGTCGGCGCTATCATCTCTAGTTTGGCACTAAAATGCTAGGATATAAACCCAGGGCAACGCGGAGGCGTCATTTTTTCTCCAACCCTCTCGCGCCATGTTCTTCCATCTCACCTGGGCTTTGGGTTTTGCCTCAACGTACCTAACGTACGTTGCAGCCCTCGGTTCTAAATGCTCTGTGCCACTAGGTAGAGGAAACGCCCGCCACAGCGACTCCTACTGGCTTGAGAGGATCGAGCATCGAGGTACCTCACCCTACAACCCTGACCCTACTGGCTACAAGGTCTTCCGAAACGTCAAGGATTACGGTGCTGTTGGTGATGGTGTCACTGACGATACTGAGGCCATCCTGTATGAACTCCTCTATTACTATCTCGTGGCAGCTGATGAAAATTTGTGACCTAGGCGTGCCATGTCCACCGGTCCTCGTTGCGGGCAAAACTGCGGAAGTTCCACGACTTCTCCAGCCACCGTTTACTTTCCCCAAGGGTGTGTGCGACCTCATCCAAGCGAGCTCACGTTATTGATTCCTTGTCATCTCAGCACCTATCTTGTTACAGATTCGATTCCTCTTTATTACTATACGGAAGTCATCGGTGATGCCCGTAAGCCGCCCACGATCCTCGCTGCTGCGAACTTCAACCCTACTGCCCTCGCTATCCTCGGTAAGTTATTGTTCCGAAACGGAAGAGGAGTCCCTTGACTCACCTTGTGAGCAGACGCCGACCCATACATTCCTGGTGGGAACGGGAGTCAGTGGTACGTTAACCAAAACAATTTGTAAGTCACATCTTCCCTTCCAGCGCGGTCGCTTGTTCATCAGACACAAAGTTTCCGTTCAGTTAAGAATTTACAGTTCAACACCACTCTGGTCCCACCCGAAGTCGTGTATGTGTTTCACCATGATCTTCCTCGAGCCCGGCTTAGTGTTTAACCGAATCACAGGGCTACATGTGTTCACTGGCAAGTCTCCCAGGCGACCTCCCTGTACAACCTCGTCTTCAAACTATCAACCGCCAACGGCACTCAACATCGTGCCGTCCAGATGGAGAACGGGAGGTAATACACCTTCATGCTTACTTGAATTGCCTGGAATGAATGCTAAATCGGTCATTTAGTGGTGGTTTTATGGGTGACCTCATCATCAACGGTGGAAACGTCGGTCTCGATGTCGGAAATCAACAATTTACCGTTCGGAACGTCACCATTAACGGTTCGAATACCGCTGTGAAAATGGCTTGGAACTGGGGATGGAATTTCCAAGGAATCACTATCAACAACGCGCAGGTTGGATTTGAGGTCACTACTGACAGCGTTGGCGGAATCGCTATCATCGACGCTGTCGTGAGGGACACCCCCGTCTTCTACCGAAGTTCTAATGTCACCACTGAACTTCGATCCTCCATCGTCCTCAACAACGTTCGGGTCACAAACGTTTCAACTATTGTCGGCATCGTCGGTGGTGAAACGGTCCTCCCTGGCTCCACCGGCCATACATATGTCGACACCTGGGTCCAAGGAAACGTCTATGCCGGTCACGATTCTAGTGGTTATACTCAGGATTATATTGCGCCTATCTCCAAGGACTGGAGTCTCCTCGAAAACGGTCGTATACTCAGCAGGGGGAGGCCCATGTACGCAGATTACGATATCACCCAAATCGTCAGCGTCAAGGACCATGGAGCCAAGGGTGATGGTCATGCAGACGATACTGCTGCTTTACAGAGAGTCCTTGATAGGGTTTGTCCTGACCTTTCGTTATCGCCTTTTCGATATCTCACCCGGTTTCGATAGTTTGCTGGGTGCAAGATCATCTTCTTCGACGCCGGTACCTACCTGGTATCTGACACCCTAAAGATCCCAGCTGGAGTTCACATCTTCGGCGAAACCTGGGCTGTCATCGCCGGTACTGGAAGCAAGTTCGACGATATTGACAATCCAAAGGTTATCGTCCAGGTTGGCGCGCCTGGCTCCAAGGGTCCGGCTGAAATCGGAGGCATCATCTTCTCGACACGTGGCCCGAGTATGTTCCTCATCCTTATACCGCCCCATAGCCCAACCCTGACATGACCCCAAACCACAGCCGCTGGTGCTATTGTCCTTCAATGGAACGTTCATTCAGAGACCAAGGGCGGCGCTGGAATGTGGGATTCCTACGTCCGCCTCGGAGGTACCGCTGGATCCGAGCTCCAACTGTCCCAGTGCCCAACGACCGACGTCGGGAACCGTCAATGCTTCGCTGCCTTTTTGGCCGTCCACCTGACCCGCCACTCCACTGGTTATTTCGAAGGAACTTGGATCTGGCTCGCCGACCACGACTTCGAGACCTTGAATAGTAACCAGACGACCATCTACTCGGGTCGTGGCCTTTTGTCCGAATCTCAGGGTCCCGTTTGGCTCATCGGAACCGGGTCCGAGCACCACGTTATCGCCAACTACAACCTAGCTGGCGCCTCGAACCACTACATGGGTCTTCCACAAACCGAATCCCCCTACTACCAACCCAACCCACCTCCCCCCCATCCCCTCTTCACTACCCTCTCTGAATGGAAGGATCCATCTTTCAATGCCAACCAAACCTCCGCTTGGGGATTGCACGTAACCAAATCCCACGATATCCTCGTTTTCGGTGCTGGGATATACAGTTTCTTCATCGATTACAATTCCACCCTGTGCAACGCGCCGGATCAACTCAACTGCCAATCCGAGATCCTTAACGTCGACTCCCGATCCAGAGTCAGTATCTACAGTTTGGCCACTGTTGGGACGACTTACCAGTTGAGCATCGATTCTTCTCCCGTTATCCCCGCCGCCGGAAACGGGAATGGTTTCTCTCGAACCGTTACCGTTTGGACCCCTTGGTGAGCAACCAACATCCTGTAGGAACGGGAGGACTTTACACTAGGCGCATTCACTATTTAATACTACTCCTGACGCTTGCTATACCCTGTATTCATTTTAGCGACCATCCCACTCCCCACGCAGCACTAGCAACCTACAAAACAGAGCCACATATCGTCGTGCAAAGTCTGAAGATCTGATGGTCGATCCTGGGTTGGCGCCTCAAGCGTAAGAATGCACTTGGGTCTTGGCTGAAGCTCATGGCACTCAATGTGCCCTGGTTAACGCACGCTTCTCCACAAGAATCGTGAGACCGCACTGTTGAAGTTTCAATTTACAACATTTTGTTAACGAGTTACAGTTACAATATCGATTCCCATCCTGCGTCGGTAGAACTTTAGATCTTGGACAAGGAAACGCCGGCATCGGTGCCGCTCAAACCCTCAACGAAGCGCTTCTCGGCCTCCTGGAAGTTGATGACGTTCCAAATGGCATTGAGGTACTGAATCGTGCACATTAAAGGGTTTGATTCGTGGACATCAAACGGGACAAAACTCACGTCGACCTTGACATTGAGGTACTGGAGGTAGAAAGCGTGCTCCCAGATGTCGACACCGATGATGGGGATCAAGTTCAAGAGAGGGTCCTGGTTAGCGGTGGTGGCAATCTCCAAACGCTTTGTGGCAGGGTTCAGCCCCTGAAGGCAAAAAAAAATTGTTTTCGCTCAAGCTCCAGGTTAACCCGAGTATAAACTCACGAGCCAGCCCCAGCCTGAACCTTGGATACCCGCTGTGGTGGTGTTAAACTGCTTCTTGAGGGCATCGAGGGAACCGAAGTCCTTGACGATGGCCTGGCTGAGGGGACCATCGTGCAAGGTACCACCGATTCCACCCTGGGTGCTGGATTTGGCCAAGTTCTTCCAGAACAAGGAATGGTTAATGTGACCTACAACACGACAATGAAAAAGGGATCAGCGACGTGTGATCAACACGAGATCGAGCCCGATAAGGCGTGAGTGATGATCAGAGGCTAGATGTCCAGGATACTGACCACCGCCATTGAATTTCAAAGCAGCTTGTAAGGCAATCCGCTCTTTGGCGGAGGAAACTTTCTCGTAAGCCTGGGTCGCGGTGTTAAGAGCGTTGACGTAGGTCTGGTGGTGCTTCGTGTGATGAAGCGTCATGATCTGCTTCGAGATGTAAGGCTCGAGAGCATCGTACTCGTACGGCAAGGGTGGCAAAGTGAAGGTCATTTTGGCAGTCGATGCTGGTGGTGGATGGAGGAGAACAGGTTTGAGGGAGGCAAATTAGTTTATAAATAATACCCCCGAGCTCCCTTATCTAATCGAACATCACGTGGCATGCGAAGGACTGTGATCACCCTTTTCGTCATCGTGACCCACAGCTCTGACCAACTCCAGCTGACATCACACAACGCCACCGCAAGAAACTACCCTCGTCAGATCTAGGTGGGCAGAGTGTCGCGAAGAGTGACAACCATTTCCCTCTGAATACGAGCGAAGTGTTCTAGCAGTTCCCGATCAGGTAACGCAGAGTGTTCAACTGCCTGAGTGAGTTGTGTCCGGAGCTGTGCGAGGTGGAAGCGGAGACGTCGAAGTGAGCAGCCAGGACATGATACCAAAGAGACAGGAGAAGGTGAAGGTGAAGTGATCATTACTCGAAGAAATGCCTTTCTCCTTTGCGCAATCCTCCCTGCTTCACTGGAAGCTTTTTCAGCCGAGTGTTTCTCCTCCATGAGTTCTGCGACCCTTGCCGCTTCGTTCAGGACATCGTCAGGAAGATCAGCGAGTTTTGCCAGCTGTAAACCTAGAGAGGGTTGGTCATTGGTCCACGCGAGGGTCGAGTAAAAGTTTCGTTGAAACCATAGTGCCCAATGTCTCCCATCGTTCCATCCATGATTCTGGATGGGTACGTTCAACAGATTGGTCCTCGGATCCGCTGCTGGCATACCTATGATCGAACACTAGGCCGAATGCCGCCCCAGACGGTCGTGCACTCTGGGAAGGGTTAGGGCAAGATCTTGTGAGGATAACACCGTTTGATATACCTGAACTGAGAGATGCATACTAGGGCAAATAACAAATTCAGTGACGATCCTGTGGGACATGAATGGAAATATACTTGACGACCGTCGGCTGTCGCGAAAGTGAAAATGACAACTCATGAAAATGGCTTCGGGATTCAAAAGCGTTATCGGAGGGCCGCGTTTTCCGGTCAGTGGACGCACGTTGCGAAGAACACGAAGCACTAGGAGACAGCAATCAGTCTTTCGATATCACGAGGGAAAGGGGGCCGCTAACTCTAGACTTGATCAGCGTCTCCGCTACAGCATGCGCGATCCCGACTCCCTCCTCTGGAGAGGTTCCTCTTCCCACCTCATCCATCAGCACCAAAGATCTAGGGGTCGCAAGACCTACGAGAGAAAGTAGAGGTATAACCGAAGCGCAAGGTTTGAGCACCTACCGAGTATCATTGCACAACTTGCCATCTCATTGGCAAACGTGCTCAAACTCTTCTCCATGTCGTCATCGTTCGAAAGTCGCGAGAGTAGCGAATCGTGTGTCCTACGCAAACGCCAACTTATATATATGATGGACTGGGTGATCCTCATTACTCACCTGAAGCTCGCATACTCCGCAGGAACAAAACATCCACACATTCCCATGATCGTCAGTAGCCCAACCTGTCTGAGGTACGTGCTCTTTCCTACACATGTTGACGTCCGGTACCGGAGTGATAAGTCTAACATTTGCCCCGCTGTCGTAACGATGTCGCATAAATCGCGCACCTGACATGCTGCGCCGAAAGCCGAAAGATCAGATAACAAGATGGGAGGACGCCAAGGTAACGGCAGTAGGGCCACAAGGGCAACACTCAACTTGGGACCTCGAATCAGTTGGAACGACGAAGAATCACAGCAATATGTATCATTGGGCACCAAGGCCCCTGCAGTTTTTACGATACCAAGGATCGGATGGCGTCCGGCCTTGATCGCCAACGTTCCAGTGAACTCGGGCCGTACTGTGTGTACATTCGAAAGATCGTCATTGACCGTCAGCATATGGGATTTGACTCAAGCCTACTTCCAGGCGAGAAGAAGCCGGATGATCTCAATGGAAAAACGAACGAACCGCAATTATGCACTAGACGCGTCGATATCAGAGAGGGGGTCGACAGAACTTGGAGGGTTCGCAATCGTTATCGATCGGTCGTGATCGTTTGAGGAATGAGGTTCGGGACATCGGAGGAGCGATCCAGAGCGTACCAGTGGGCAGAAAGGAGGACAACCCCTTGGAATGGGGTGGGAGATAAAAATGATTGGCTTACGAATGGAGGCGTGTGCAAACGACCACAACATATCAAGCAACGCAACCTAGGCCCGCGATCGGTCAAATTGTCGAGAAGCGTCACCAAACCATGCTTACGGCTTCGGACGCCTTGTACAGCGCGCCTATGTGGCTGACTATACCACCCACAAGCTCTCTAATGATCCTACTAAAACGCGTCAGAATGTTCCGGGACCGAACACATGGCGGAGGGACAACTTATCACTCAGGGACATCACTTCGTCCAATGCATCTTTCATCCTCGCATTTCGTTTTTTCTTTATGGCCGAGGGGCAATGATGAACACCGGAATGAGGAAAGTCCCTAACCCCCAGCGACAGACACACCAGGTCTAAGGTTGAGAACGTAATCCTACCCTTCTTCTCCGTGACATTAATGAATTCTGGGGAGAGCTCGCCCTCTACTTCCGACTTTTTCAATTGGAAGATGAAGCCACTGTCCTGATACACCAAAACCAGTGGCAGTCCATGGGCTTCTGACAGCTCTCGCCCGAGTTGGTAAATGTCAGTAACATTCTCCTTAAACGTCTCTCGAGCGACGTCGAGAAGCCGGTTGAAGTTCGCCTCGGGGTTGCATATTTCAGCCGGAGGTGCACTACGAACATGAGCGCATGGGACACCAACCTTAACCGCAAACACTCTGACCGTAACCGCACCAATACCCGTCTGTGGATACTGTTTCGAAGGTACGAAGTGGGGGCGGGAATACTTCACGCACCCTAGGAGTGCTCTGCACGTTTTCTTCGTTGAGACTGCTGGCTATCAACGAATCTATGGCCTCGATCCGTTTGTCGCTGATCATCTGCCCAGGCGGTCGAGAGTAGACTGTGTGGTCGTCAAGGGCAGGACTCACGATAGAAATTATTTGTAACAGCTTTGATGATACACCACTCAGGGAACCCCGCAGATCGGGCAAATTTCTGACGATATTACGAAGCTGCAACATCTGTGTTATTCGTGTAACAATTGGGGTCGACGATTTCGCCGGGGCCCGGGGGTCGCAGGCGATGAACTGTGGGAACCTAAGCCGCGGATCGGGGTGGGGGGAGGTATAGCTCACAGAAGCGATTAGTTTGTCGAGGTCGTGTTTTGTGAGCATCTTGAGCGCTGATCGGACCTCGTTAAACATGTCTTCGGAATGTATCAGTTCTGAAGAGTCTCAGTGAAATTAAACACGTGGAGGACGCATATAACCGACCCTCAACTGCGTCGAGCCTGTCGTTTATGGATTTTTCTGTTGTGATTGGCGATATGATATTAACCTTGAGAAGTCGAGCCGCCATGGGGGTGAACGCGTGGTTCATAACGCTGAAACGTTAGGTTTAGCTTTGCCCATAGCCCTGCTCCTTATGGCACCACGTACCCGAACAGAGAGTGATTTGATTTACGATTGCCCATATTGCCCACGAGCTCGAGATTCCGAATTGTCTCGGGGTCGATCATCATTGTTCCCTCTACGGGGGTGTAACGGATGCTTAGAGATCCAGCAGAGTACCGGACATTGAGTTTCATCTCCGAGTACTTGAAAAGGGCGCATAAAGCCGAGAGGGCATAATATCTGTGGTTTCTGTTTTGAGTCCAGGCACATATACGGAGGTCACGAACAGCCAAACTTGGTGGAAGCCGATAGAAGGGTTGCGGCTCTTTCTTCGTCGTCTAAAGCGAGCTGTGTGATAAACTGGAGCCCTGGATGAACTGTGTAAGCGATGAACGCCCACCCCGGGCCGGGTCAGAAAACCCACCAACGGTCTCGTTCCAGTATTTCCTCTTGACGGGCTCGATGGGAACGTCTTCAAATTCACTCTCGATACAGTCTACCAACGGGGATGTCTTGACGTCAGATGAGGAGTGTTGGGGGATAAAAGTGTCAGGGACGAGGACGAGAGACGGGTAGCAGATATGCATTTGATGCAATGTCTTGACGTATGTGGGCAAGTCTGAAAGCTGAATCGCGAGAGTGGGATGAGTGGGCGTTGGTTTGGTCTTATCGGAAAAAGATACCTGAATAATTGTCACTCTTCCAGTTTCGGGATTCAAGGTTGCCATCCCAATTTCGCGTGATATCCCGCGACCTTCGAGGAGTGCGACTATGGAATTACCCTCTGGACGCGACGATGCGGCCGTTTGAGGTCTGGCCGAGGTTGGACGCAAGAGGGGTGTAGCTGCGGGGGCAGACATGGGTTTACTCGGCATCGTTTGCGATCGACTGAGCGTGGGGAAACTGTGGGCTAGCCAGAAGGTGTGGGGTCAAACTGATCACGCTGTCGACGTGCGGGGTGGTCTTGCCGACGACCGCGACGTCTACTTCTCCAATCCTCGACCGCCGGGTCGTGTGCGATCCTAGATACAAAAACAGAAGTGTTAAGAGAAAAGCTGGCAAATCCCAATCCTCCAACTCCACTTTATATCCTCTCATACAGAACGAGAAACAGTCGACACGCGTCGTCGAACACCACTCGGGGAGCGATCGCGGCGCCGCCTCCCTCGCGCCCCCGGACTTCACGGAGGATGTTCGGGCATGTCGAAAAATAGATGTCCGTCTGGTGCCCATCTTGGCGCTCCTCTACCTCTTGACAGATGTCCATCCCCCCGACATCTTGACGTCACCCGCCGGTCTTGCCAGACTGCAAGGACCGACTCGTTGAGTTGCATCTAACCGGCAACAAGACATGATCTCTCGGGCAACTAACCGATCCCGTGTCACCAGACCATGTCGTTCATTCTGCGTTGGACGCCTCCATGATGGAATGCCGCGATTGCTGATCACGTCCGCTCCTTCGTTCAGCTATACTGCTTCATTGAATGCCCCGCCGAGTACGTACAAATCGTCCTCTAATGAGTCCTCCAAGTCAGCCTCACATATCATCTTCGCCTTAAAGAAATTCCGCCCCTCAGGGCACGCGTTCCACCTTTTTCACCATTCTGAATCTCACGCTCATTAATGGCACCTTAGATGGTTGCCAGGAATTACCAAAAGTGCGACGCCCTCCGTTCTTGGTGGTTGCATTCAAATCATTTGCTATCCACAGATATTGTGGGGAGTCGTGATGTAAGTCAATTATCCTCCGGTACCTAGGTTTATTAAACCCCACCTTACGCACGATCCAGTTTACCAGTGGGTTTTGTCACCAGGTTTGTGGGCACAGATCTAGACTTTCTGATGGGTTCACTCGTTTTTTGCAGTTACGCACTGCTGGCTGGGGTCCGCATCTGCCTTGGGATAACCGAGACTGACCTATTTCCGGGTGTGGCATACTAGTCAGCTCGGACCTCGAGTTGTGTCGTCCGGGGGTTTGGTTGACCCGATTTGTTTCAAAATCTGACGCTCTGGTACCCACGTCATAAACTTCAGCACCGTATTGGCCTGTTCTTTGGCGCGGCACCGGTGTCAGGTGGACCGTTCGCCCCCATATCTCGATATTTCCGATCTAATCTCTGTCCATCAGGTGCATTCTCTGGCCTCCAGGCTTACGGCATTTCCTTCATGAGCGGTACCAGAGGGTACCGTGGTGGTCATGGATTTTTATTCGTTTGCCAACCCACTGGCGATTCACTTGTTTCAACTCACCGTTGCTGTTCGTAACAGATTCTCGAGGGTTGTGCAACCCTGGGGTTGGAATCTCGTACAACCAGGCGCGGCCGTGTGCCTTCTCTCTTCATGCAACAGCAAGCTCACTTCCGGGTCAATTCGCCCTCCCCGAGAATAGTGACGGTAGATTTCCCCTCTACCACCAGGTTTTTGACTCCGGAAGAAAAGAGCTTCGTCATCTAGACTAAAAGTACGGAATGTGGATCATTTTAGTCGGCCACATGACCGAAATCTAATCCCAAACTTCCTATGATAATTTTTCCGTGGGAGAGGAGAGACACCCCGAGTTCCGTCACATCAAGTTGGGCCTTCTAGACTGGCGGGTAACGCATGGAGTGTGCACCACGCTAATGCGATGGTCTTACTGAGTAATCCTCCCCCTCCAGTTTGGCTTCACCTCTTGCTATTCTGCTCTGTGGTGGGACCCCGTGAGTGACGCTACTGCCCGGCGGTCATCAGAATGGTTGATCGACCTTTTTCCCCCAGTTTATGGTACATCGCTTTTCTTGCCATCGATCATCCGAGGGTCAGCATTGCAATGTCTACCAAGCGGATCGTTGCCATTGACCCTCGAGTTTCTCATAGATTTGGTTATTCGATCGCCGTTTCAACGGTTCCACCTTACGTGTTTGCTAGTGGGTCCTTTTTGAGCCTGGTGACAAGGTGATCAACGTAAGACCAACGACATTGTTTTATGTTCCGTCTGTCATGGATGTAGCAATCGTGCTGTTATTCTTTGTTCATTATTCCGACATAGCTGAGGCTCCGTTGGCCATTCATCCCTTCCGGTCTCATTTCCTACCTGGTCAAGTTTTCCATCAACACCTCGGACGCGTCAAACGCGCAAAGTATTGTGGGACCCTCCCTTACGTTGCGGGGTCGCACGCCGCGTTCCCGGGCATTGTTGCCTGGTAAGGGTCGACCAAGCGAGTTATTTAATTTTTGATCGTTGATGATGGGTTCTTGGGGGCGTGCCTTTGGCATGAAATCATCATCGGCGCTCTCGCCAGGTTGGGCAACAATCTGGTCGGACAGTAGAAGAGAGGAGTGGGCATGGGTGAATCGGAAACTTCTCGCAATCTCGTCGAACGTCTGCAGGGCGCGAGACAGACCGAGATGCATCATTGGGCATAACTTTGTGATGAACCGGTTGGTTGCAGCTGCGTGGTTCCCGCCCAGACCTCGAGTCTCTGATGTCATACCCTTCTTTTGCGATCTAGATGGAATCGAATTGATGTTTGTGGGATTGGGCTGGTCGTGTTGCCGATTATCCCCTTTACGTACAAGTGAATCAATGCACGAAGGGATGCTGTCATGAGAGAGGCAGGCGAGAAGGGTGGCCTTGCAATATTCTGATCACGAGCTGAGACGGATGGGTGATAGGGCACCGGATTCCCGCTATACGCTCTAACGTCAAGGGTCCCTTTCGTTTTTGGATCGGTCTCGAAGACTTAGTCCAGCACTTTGGCTTGCCATTCACCGTTCCATCGGGGGGGGGCGCTGTGTCAGATGCTGCAACCGCATGCCGGGTCAGGATTAGACGACCAGGAGGAGGGTCGAGAGTCATTTATTAACCCCCGGTCCATCATTAATTTTCTCTTGCTCTTTCCCATCCATCCGTACTTGACTTCCTGTCCTCTTCTGCGAACGAAAAAACTCCTGCACTGCCTGCGCCCGCCCTCTACACACACAAAATGGCCCCATACGCCCCCGCCCAGGTCCAAATGCTTCCCTCCTGGGATAACGGTTCATATTCTCCCGTGCTCGATGTCGACGACCGCTACCCGACGCTTGAGCCACCCGAGGACCAATATAACGGGCCTTATCTTTCGAACACCCTCCCTCCGTTGAACGCAGCCACCAGCCTCATCCGATCATCCTCGCACAGGCACTCCTGGTCTTGCCACCCTTCAGAAGAACAGCAGTGTTGCGATTCAGGGGCAACGACTGATCCCCCACAATACCGACAGATCCCGTACACAGACGGCGATTACGTTTATTCCCCGGATGGCTATCTTCCCTCCCAGCATACACCCAGCGACCAAGTTAGTCCCCCCACGTCCTCGCTTCGGCCAGTTCGGTTAATGTTTGAGGCAATTTCTCATCTGTTTAGTACTTCTTCCCCGATGACGTCCCACTGTCCGGTCCAAACTCTGCCGCGTTCCAAATGGACGAGAAGGATCCGTCCATTACGCTGCTCTACTCTAGAGGAAGGACGGTAGGAAGTCGGGAGGAGAGTTTTGAACCCTCCTCTAGGTCTTCGAGTTCCATGTCTCACTCGCACTCATCGCTCGATTCCGACGAGCCCGCCTCACAACCACCTCCGACGCCACCGACCTCGAAGACTTCAGCTGGTCACCGGCGTGGCTCATTGTCCAAGGTTCAATGCACCTTCTCGTACTACGAGCCATCGAGACACGCGGATGCCAAATCTCTGTTGATGAAGCGCAAACCAGCTATGGCCTGTCTGTTCTGCCGGATGAGGAAGATCGCATGTGCTCCCCCTGTTCCACCCGAGACTCGATGCAAGTACGTTTCGATCTCCTTTTCCAGACAATCTGTCCCCGCTCTGGTATCACATCGTACTAATCAACCTCACTATGACGCTCTTTGTTTGGCTGCACACTACTCTTGACGTCTTGCCTTGCGGTCTCACTCGTTCTTCGGTCGGTCGTGTTGCACAGCCAATGCGCTAGACGTGAAATCACTTGTGAATATCCCAAGGAGTCGAAGAGGGGACAGTATAGACGACAACAGTACCTAGAACGTGTTGGGAAGGAGGTAGCAGAGAAGATCGCCGAAGTCGAAAGGATCGCTGCAGACGTTGAGCGCAGCGGAAGCAGCGCCGCTGAAGTACAAGGCCACATCGGGAGCGGCCGCCCAGTCGGCGGGCGCAACCGCAGGCTCTCCTCTGCTTCACAGCCCTATTGATCTATCGGCGATGCTCTCCATGCACCCCACTCCATATTTCCAAAAAAAGTTGCAATGAGGTATTGTCTTGACGACTTCGACCTCTTGACCCGATATTTGATCGCAAGCAGCTCAAACGAACATTTCTTATTTTCACCCTCTCCTTGCCGCAGTCATGTCCTTTCCCCATTCTTTCTGTCACTACGTTGGTATATTTCATTTGTTTTGTGGGCCATTTTGTGTGTGTGTACAACAGGGCGGATAAGGCGCGTACACCTTTCCCAGAGTCGACAGTTGTATCAATACTTGAATATGGATGATGGTTTCCCTCATGAGCGCTCTCCGTCCCCCCATTATTTCTGTCAACTAAGCAGCCAGTGGTGACAGCCGAGGAAACCTTATTGTAATATCTTCCCATCATTCACATTTATGAGGATTTAACGCACGGCGAGGGGGAGGACCCTCCAATTTGACGCTGGGCCATTCACTGGAACAAAGATGTACTCCTTTAAGCGCCACCCCCACAGTGGTTGCGACCACTTGGAGGAAACGAACGATCCGACGTTCTTCTGGTCCTTCGCCCCCATCAAACGTGTACTGATTCAACGGACAGAATCTTCACACCACGTACTTCCTCAAGGGGTTGGGACGATGAACGGGTGGCTACGGCCAAACGACGGTGCGCAGTCGGTTGGGCGGACTGGGTTGACCTTCCCCCACTGGGGCATCAAATTTTCCGTCCAGTAGCTATGACGTATTTGTTCCCCACAAACTGTTCCTTGAATATAATCAAAGAGGTGAGCGAGCCTGCATTGAACGCCCTGGCCGGAATTTGCAATTGGCCTCGTGGGAGGCTGTTTTAGTCGTAAACGCTCTTGAGATCCGTTGTAATTTTACATCCGAGCTGGAAGGCACCAAACACCGAGTGGGGTGGGGGCATGCAAGGAGGAGTAGGCGTGTACGTGAGGACTGGGCATCAGACATCATGGGTCACGAGGCCCTCCGTAAGGACTATAGAAGCCGTGATCAGTTCCCATCTACCGCGCCTTAGAGAGAGGCATATACCCACACCTGGTCACCGTGAAGCGGATGGGGGCTCTAGACTCCTCATATACCGAGCCACAACCGCCACACCAATCACATCTGCCCAATTAGAAACCCAGCATTACGGCTCGGAAGTTTCGCATCTGCCTGAAACTGAACTATGTCCAAACTTGAAATGCTGGGCATGCCCCCGGAGAGGCTGGACATCAGGGGCAAGTTTCAAGTTGGAGGGGTTGTCCGCATTAATTACGGCGCACCCGAATCCCCAACTATCTCCGCTGCCTCCATTTGGTAAAGAAACCGGAATAAAAGAGAGATCCGGCGGATGAGAGATCAGCAGCATCCCGCGAAAAGTAAACGCATTGGAGGGTAACTATTCTCTGGGAGAGGGGCTAGGACCTGAGGGATTGTCTCTCGTAAATTCGGAAATGAAAGCCTAGCCATATGGGTCTCAGATTCCAAAGAAAAACGCTGTTCGACTCCAAGTTCCAATCTGTTGCACTAAGAACGTGAGATCTCTGATAGAAAGTTGTGGGGGTGGCGGCAATATAAATTGACATAGCCACACACGACCTAAGGGGCTGGTCCCGTTCGAGTCCCACACATGCCGTAGGCACAGGATGGGTAGTGGGGTCCCCGGATGAACTATCAAGGAACTTCCGGGCAGAAACGTCTTGTCGATGGGGAGAGGGCGCAGGAACTGACCTGAGAAAACAGTCGCTGTAGGATTGACAGAACTATGGTGGCGAGTTTGGCAGAATTCGGAATTCATTGAAGTGACGTGCCTCCAGGTTGCAACGTTGCCCGGGGCAGGGAACGGACTGACCAGCTTGAAGGGGTCCAGAACCAAACCAGATATTTCGCAGAAAAAGTCACTGAGAGGATTGTTAGGGCGTCAGAGCCACACGCCAAACCGTGCGCGTAGTCACCGACGTCAGAACTTGGTCATCCGACCCCCTGAAGCTCGCGAACTTAGTTACCGAAGCACCGAGCACCGATGAGATGTTGGTCCCACGGGGCCGTTGCGTGGTTTGACGGGCGAATTGGCGTCCAGATCCGGGATAACGAGAGGGATAACGAGAAGAGCCGTGTAGCGTGACGTCCCGGATCGGCCGCAAGTCTCATCCGCCCAGTGCCGCTGGGATCCAACAGCGACAATCAGACACGAAGAGCGCCATCGAGCATCAGGCATACACTCATCCTCGTAGGTAGAGTTGATCCAATCAAATACCAGCATCAGTATGACCGCAAAGACAGGAAGCGTGAGTAAAGACGGCAGGGGGAGTATGACGCAGGCTTGAAGGTGCGCCCTGCAAGTGGAATGTCCGCAGTGCCGTCTCCGGCGAGCGATGGCACCCCTCGATTTCGAGTCAGGGAGGACTCGAAGCACGCACGGAGATGAGAGAAGTCGCCTGTAGCTCAGACTCTGCTCCCGACCACTCATTGGATTCAGTCTGAATGCCTTACGACCTCATGGCGCAAGGAACATAGCTTCCATCATGAAATCGATCAGAGCCTCATCTCGCCCGACTTTGATGAAAATCTGGGGTAGGTTTGTATTGCATGTGGGGCGAAGCTGGTGAACTAAACCTTTTCTGCGCGGCCAATTCAAGTCCAAGCGTCGGATATTGGGGTGAAGCGAGGGAGCAAGGGAAAGTCGAGGAACGATTCATCTAGTGTCCAGTTTGGCACCCTTCTAGATTTTTACTACGGCTAGGTGGCGAAGGGAAAGAGGAGCCCAATTGTCCGCCAAACAGAAGAAATAAGAAAGAGACGGGGAGGGGAAACTATCTACCGAACTGAAGAAATAGGCGAAGGAAGTGTAAAGATAGCAGTATCCGTTGAACGATGAATAATGCAAAAGAGTTCAGGTTGGAAATAGATACATGTCCGAGGGTGATGAGGAGAATAAGTGAAGCTGTAAGTAATGGGAGATATGACTGAGGGAACGAAATATTGAGAGCGAGAAACGATGAATATGATCAGAGCGCGTCCAAACAGATGACAGTCCCCATGTAAAGGGGGGGGGACGGAAAACAAGCACGAAAGCAGATACTGGAAGGATATATCGCAGTTCAGATGCACCCTTGTTGGTAGAAAAGGACCGTATTTGGATATCTTGAAAATGGTCATATGACTTGCACAGAAGCCGAGGCTAATCGGGAGGAGGGTCGTGGCTGTGGCTGTGTCGTCGTCGCCGTCGTCGCCGTAGGTTTCGGCGGTGACCGTGGTCGTCGAGGTGGATGAGCCTGCAGCGTATCGGTGAAATGGTAGGAGGAATCAGTCACAAAGCACAGAAATAACAAATGGGATGTGAAGGCGCACATGTCGTGACATTATAAGTTTTGCCATTGAGACCGGTGGTCTCTGTCGTGGTTGATAATATGGTATAGAATCCCTGTATCCCTGCACCCCGGAGTCAATTTGTGCAGGCCAAACGAGCTGATGATGGGTCTGGACGACCATGGAACGAGCGGCGTTGGCAACGGCTTCCTCTTCCTCGGCGTCTCTGCCCAGCAGCGCATCCACCCACCACCACCCTCTTCTAGGCGCACTTGCTGACGAGGGCTGTGGCGCCGATTTTTCTGAGGTCTGGTTCTCTTCTCGAGGTTCGCAGGATTCCTTATCTCCAACGGCCGACCCACACCAGGATGGGGTGGTGGTGATGCCTGTCCTGGAGAGGCGCAAGGACCTCACCACGTGCAGCAACAGGCAGAACAGGAGCACTGCGCATAGCGACAAAAGTTGGACGTAAGTGAGGCGAAACCCTGCGGGTGTCCAATGGCCTGAACTGCGCCCGAAGTCAACTGGTACCTGTGCGTGCACTTCGACCGGTCGTGGAATCATTTCGGGGGGGGGGGACCTTTGTACCGTTTGAACCGAGACCTGGTTAGAAACCCGAGGGGAGGGAGTTGCTGCGAGTCTCTGGTGCTGCAAGTTGATAAGGGGGACGATGGGATGGAAAGAAAAAGGAGTGACGGTGGCAGTACTGAGGAGCTCATGCTCGGGGACGAAACGACTGATAGAATTCCCTTTTTAGGAAGTGCCATCAGAGGCCGTAACCAGCTTCTTCCGGCCAGTCGCCCGGGCGGTGGAGAAAAACAGGTGGTGACAGGTATCAACGAGAATGTCCTTCAAAGCAGGTCGCAGTGGCCAAGGTGGGTCAACGGAGCGCGACCTGCAGTCCTAGCCATGCATCCACCTATCAACACCCCGATCCCTGATCCTCACCAACTAAGCGGGCGATACTATCAAATAACGGCACATGTAATTTGTTTGCTCCCTCATCAACGTTCAACAGTCTGCCCGCGTTGTCGTCTCTTGCGTGGAGAATCACACAAACCCTTAGTGTAGCATCTCAGGCTTGCACTTGAATTTATATATAATTGTAGGGAGTGGCCTTCGCTCTCAAGACGGCCACAAAGGCGAAGAGTGCCTTTTCCCACAACATGTTAACTTTCCGGTCACATCAGTCATGGGCGGCAGCCCGGTAAACATCCTGGCAAAAGCGCAGCAGGAAAGTCACACATTCTCCTCGAGAATGCCCCGTATCCTTCATACCGCCCGCCATATTCGCCTCCACAGGTTATTAGTGTTGCAGAATGTACGGGAGCCTGAGATGCGAAAAACCTGCCAAGACCCCATTGAGGCCAAGCTGAAAGTGAAAAATGGGTGTCTTCGACATCCCTCTGTGAAGTCACGCTACCCAATACCCTGAAAATCGTGTTAGAACGACAATGGTGCTCGACACATTAATTTTTTGATACCCAAACCTCTATGGCACATAGCTACATGTTACAACTAGCTACTATATTCATCTTGGATTTTTAAGGGTACCGTGTTGGCCGGTGGACGAGTTGAAGTGCGTTTAACATGTTGTGGGACAATTGCATGTGCCGTTATTTGATAGTATCGTCATTGAGCGCAGATGGGGATAAAATGAGGTCAGAGTGACCTTCATCCTTCACGTGAGAGAACAGATGTAATCCATGTGTTACGTAGACGGCTTCGCTCCCCGTCTACTCCACGTCCATCCCACGACCGTATACGTGAGCCATGATCGTCCCCTCTCTGAATAAGGCCCATCACCCTAAGAAAAGGTCACGTCTCGTTGCTAACCCTGGAACGATACACCGGTCTTGCTAGTCTCCGCCAATCCGCCGGCAGCAAAGCCCGTTCCTATAGAAAAACCCACCGGTTGAGCCACCGAAAATTGATTAGACAGATAAGCACAACTTTCGAACCTTCTCTTTTCAACTCCAGAATGTCACCCCCAGTATTAACCTCGTGATCGCACACCACGCATTGTTTCGAAGGGCAGACCAATTCGTCCACGCAAGTTTTGCAAACTACGTGGAAGCACGGCTTCATCACTGGAATCGCGGCCATTCATGAGGCGATAGTCCTACCATCTAGTAAGAGCACTCACGGAATATCCTACTGCTGTTGGTCAACTGCTTACGACATGAGGGGCAGATGGGGTCCTCCGTCTCTTCGGTTTTTCGTGGGTTCAGCGGCTCTTCAGTGGGAGCAGTCGGTCTTGGCTGTTTGTGCCACTGCAGGTCAACCGTGGATGGATAGGAAAACCTCGCGCTAATAAGGTCCTTCTTTCTACAAAACATTGAGATGATGTAGATATTTTTCGTGGTGAGTGACATACGAGAGTTTATGAGATGGATTTCCACCGCGACAAGTCGTCTGTAACTTAATTTCCGTCAGGGACCTTGGTGACCCCTTGGAGGTGTAGGTGGGAGTGAGAGAGGGCAACCAGAAGTCGGGGAGTTTAGCGCGTAGAGCCTCAGCTTGTTCCTTCTCGAGTTGCAGGAGGGTATTTTCCTCAGCTTCACGAGTGAGACGTTCGACCTCGGTGGTGTCAAACTCGAACTTTCGTTTCTTTCCACGAGCTACACGATGTGATTAAACCGCCTGGAGAAGACACGATGCAGAGAGACGCCTACTAGAATCGGTCATAGAGGGTGTAACTGAACCCGGTGTGGGAGTGGAGCTCTCCGGCTTGACCGATAATCCCAGATGGGTTTTCTCGAAATCTTTCAAGACGCGTTCCCGGGCAGCTTCGACCGCGCGTTTCTTCTCTTCCTCAGCTTCCGCCCTCAAAGCAGCCAACTTGGCCTTCTGCTTCTTAATATCGCGGCTCTGTGTGACTTGGAATAATCAGCAGTCGGGATTTCCACGATAAGTCTCCGTGGAGGCACTAAGACAAGGAACGCACCCAAGTCCGTGAAAACGCATTCTGTGCAAAATAGGTGCCCTTCGCTGCAGGCCAATGGGGTGCGCGCTCGTTCGAGACAGAGGGAACAGGCGTTGAACTGCCGCATTGATTCATTCCCGAGCCTTTGTCGCTTCGTTCCGTAGTCAAGTTTCTTGTACTCTGCGTAGGAGAAGACTGAAGAAGCGGTGTTGTTTTTGGAGTGTTTTGTCATCGCGGTTGTGAGTTGGGACGAGCGTTTCCTGATCAAGCACGTGTCCGAACTCGATCGTGTTCGGCAGTGATGGTCGGTGAAGTTCATGCGATCGTCGGCCTTCAAACAACAACGCTCACGACCGTGCTCACAGAAAATCAGACGGGAGTATGCGTGTATTTCTCTTGAGCTAGTGTCCTTTCTACCGGTGTCGATTCATTGCGGTTGAGGACTCCCGGGAATTGGGGCTCAGGTGGACCAGTCACGAGTCTAATCCACCTTGCACAACATTGCATCTTGAAGAATCATCTTATCTTCGAAACGCCAGCATGCCTTGGTCCGCCCCAGTCCTACGCCAGTTCGAAAAAGTGCCCCCTAACCCCTCCGAGACTGACTTTCACGGTCCCTACAACAAGCTCCTTTACACCCTTTCCCCCCGACACCGACTTTACTGCCGTCCCCCAGTATTGGCCCAAATCACGCGACTCGGCAGACTTCGTCGTTATGTTCGAAGTCACGCTCGAAGGTAATACAGTCTTCATATTAGGGCTAAGGCCGCCCGGGGACCTCGCCTTACTTTCTAGGCGCGCGGCCGCCGACCGGCAGCTGCGAGAACGTATCGCAGATGTGATTGGCTCGTCATGCTCATTGCATTGCGCCAGGTTGGGGTGCTGACTGTCTTGGGCCACACAGATTCCCCCCCCCCCTACTCTCTACGCTGTCAGCGCGATGGGGACCAAGCTCTGCTTCTACAGCAAGCCTCGCTATGGGCGGCTGACTCCCCATCGTATCCCCCCGGACCCTGATCTGACGTCGGATGTAGTACCGAAGGAGCGTTGGGACTGCGATATCCTCAAAGAGGATGGAGTACAAAGATTTCAAGCTATTGTAGAATAGATCAAGCAAGGGTGTGCGACTCAATGAAGTAAGTGCTGCATCGTTATCGGCACATGCTTGTCAAAAAATTAGCTGAGAATCAGCTGTTTGCATGTCAGCAACTCGTTTATTGAAAGATCCACACGGGATTTTTTTGTTTAGGTGCAGGGCCCAGCACGTCCGCCCATTTGAAAACCCCCAGAATCATCTCGCGTATTTTGACTTTCCCCAACATGTCTTAGTACTTGGACAAGAGCATATGGTTGTAACGTATCTGCTACGATGGTTGTGAAGAGGAAAAACATGATAATGTAGACGGTTCCAGGTAAGTACGTCAATCCCTGCATCAAGAGTCCCACGAATTTTACACCTCCGAACTCGATCGGTCGGCTGGATCACGCTGTGGCATCGTTTACGCCTCAACTGAAAACGCCCTCGGGCCTGCGGAGGATCAAAGAAACGCCTTGCACATGCTAAATCACACACGCGCACGATTTTGTGGTCTCAACGAAGAAACCAACAGATCCAAGTTTTCCCGGCACAGACTTCTGGGTCCGCGTTCCGCCCGGATTTTTGTGAACCAGTCGGTATATAGCAACGGTTGAGCGCTGAGCGCTGAGCACAAGCAGCAACCATTCGGACTTCTTATGACTACCCCCAATGTTATTATAGACCCAATTCAGTCACGTTTACCGTCAAGGACCCAAGGACTCCATGGGTTGATCGCACGAGACTATGTACATGCAAAACACTGTATCTGGGCGGCACTGAGCCTATTGCGAATAGCAGAGTTAGGATGATCTCGCCTCGACGAGCTTAGGATCTGCGAGGGAAAGGTCGAAGTGACGGAGGAGCCGTTGTATTGGTTGTTCGAGGGCGAACAAAACGTTAGGCCCATTTCCGCGAAGTTTACAGCTAACCCGCTCTGTGGCCCATAAACAGTATGGTTCCGCCGCCTAGGCAAGACAGGACAAAACCCAAAACGAGCTTGCCCAACCGCATTGTTATTGGACTCATGTAGCCTGATTGAGGAGACCTCACCGGGCGTGGGAGCAGTGGAGTCTGGATTGGCTAGGGTTAGAAAGTCCGTCGTGGAGTCAAGGTTGGGTCCCAGTTGCCGAGAGGCTCGTTGCGGTCTCAAAGAACTCACAATCCCTCCAGGCTGACGAGAGTCCGAACAGGTGATTCGCGTGCACCGCCATCCTGATGGCGTACGAGCAATGCAGGAAGTTACCAGGCCACACAATTCCGTTCGCCAGAGATTTCTGTTGGGGTCAGTGACGGCATAGGTGACCAAGGGCACAGGTTGGATAGAATCCACCAGGCTTGGTCGGAGTTTATTGACTGAGCCCAGACAGGACAGACAACAATAGAGTCTCCAGAAGAGGCGGATTGAGTCCGCTTCGTTCCAAGCCTCAGCTAGGAAGTGTTTCGAGATGAGATTTTCCCAGCTATGCCATGACAGCTACCAATCACACGGCGAGGGTCAATCAGAGTGTTCCCATGGTAAGTACGAACGTTCTCCGTGGCGAGCGTCAGGCAGGTCCGAAACGGGCGATGGTGTCAAGGCTTTGGCCAATAAAAATTGGGGAAGGGGTATGCAGCCGTAAGCGTTCGTAAGTGCATCCATCGCCCATAGATGTCATGCACCCTATGGGGTCGAATGACTCCGAGGGTAGCGGAGGGGCGTTGACGACCGACCGCCGCTATCATTGGATCGAGGTTTGCGCGCTGGTGCTGCCAAACAACACGTGTGTATTCCAAAGAGGTGGAGCGGAGCGAAAGGCCTGATAATGAGACAACCGACCGAGTTGTCTGGTAACCAGCCGTGCATTCGTAGGTAACTCCACACGGGGGAAACGGGGGTACTGTCTCCGTCGGGGAACAACGCTGGAGCAAAAAAGCGCACGGAGAGTCCGCCCTGGGATACAAGCAAATGGAAAGAAACGGTTTAGACTGAGTCGAGGGTTTTGCCGTGAAGTCTATCATCAGCCTGGAATCCGAAGAACGGTGGCATTTGCGGAGGAAAGCCGCTTGGACAAAGTTGCCCTCGGTGGCGGTGATCCGTGCGTGCGGTCAGTGACAAGCTTTCTACTCTGCAGTGCGGCTGGCAACAAAACCACTGGTGATCCGTCATCGCTCCCATGCATATAAGTAAGTGCCCCCCCTCTCCTCCGCACATCTCCCCTCATCTCCACCATGACCCTTGCTCTACCGTCCACGAGCCCCTGGCAGTCTTTCGTCGCTCCCTCCCCGTCTCTAACTCATCATCCGGAATACTATTTCCAGGATTCACTCACAACGTTCCTGGCGAGTACCTTAGGTTAGTATGGACCGTTACGCATGTTAACCACGCGACCCGTATATCCTCAGGTCGAGAGCCACCTTTTCCGTGTCCATCGATGTGAGTCCCAGCCGTGGCCGCGGTAAATACACGTGACTCTCTGTGTCTGACACCGAGCAACAACAGTCTTCTTTGAATGGGAGTCAGACTTTTTCAAGGCTCTCTTCTCACTCCAACCCCCCACACAATCTGGGTGTCGCGTGGCCGAGGGCACGGGGGATGATAATCCTATACCACTCCCAGTTCGTCTACCCCAACTCTCTCTTCGATTTCGACGGTTCACCTCGATTTTAGGGTGTGAGTGTCAAAGAATTTGAAGCCCTTCTCGACTACTTCTATCACCGGTAAGACTCATCACCACGCCCAAGCTCCCATCTGATCCCTCTTCAATAGAAACAGAGGCACCCAACGTCCCCGGGACCACTGGATTCATCTTTTGTCCATCTCCTCACGCTATGACTTTGACGACGTCCGGGAACGTGCCATTCGGGAGATTTCCTCATTTAACCCTCCCCTGGACCCAATTCTTCTCGCCGACCTCGCCGTCCGCCATGACGTTGATGGATGGCTCGAGAGGGCTTACGTATCTCTCTGCTCTCGCCAACACCCCTTGACCGAATCAGAGGCCCATAAGATTGGACCTGCCATTGCTTCGAAAATAGGGCGGTGTCGGGCCAAGCTCATCATGGCCACCAGGAGCTCCCGTACCCTTCCTGGTTTTTGTCCTTCAACCAGAGATGAACTGGTGAGGAAAACTGTGCGGGAGACCTTCTGGCCATATGGCCCATCGCTTTGAATCCCGTTCTTGGTTCTATTGTGCCTTCCGGTACCATTTTTCGATATCCATCATCGTTAGGCCGCACGTCTTCGTCAATTGTCCCTGCTCTGCCACGCTGCCATTGTATAACAGCTATGTTTCAACACTGCTTCCTGTATATCTATTCACAACCCTAGTCCCGCACCTATATAATCTCCCTCTTGCTGGCACTCCTGCCTCGTCAATCCTGTACCCGGTAAAATACAGTTTCAAGCATTTTACCCACCTCAGTATCTGAGTGATCGAGCATGGTGATCGTGTGGATCAGCTGCTGACCTGCGACTCGCCAAAACGGCACAGGCTCAACCAAACGCCGAGTTGTGGTCCGTCGACCCTTATGGGCGAGTTCTCCCAATCTTGGAGATCTGCGCCGAGTAGTCATCTGGCCAGAGCTTTCGGTTGCTGATACCGAGAAGTGAACCTTATTTATAACACAGACCATGTAAACCTGAATTAAATAAAAAACGTCCCTCATTCTTTGGGAAGGTCGACGAGCGGTTGGAGTTGGCGTATCTGGCAAGGCATTCAAACTATAGGTAAGACCCTCAAGGATTCATTCCAGATTGTGCGCTCACGACGGGGAGGTGTAACCGAGGGCCGGGAGTGACATCCAGCGCCATGCACCAAGTTGGTCAAATGGGAGAGCTGATGAAGGTTAGCCCTCACGACTCGTCGTGATTATGGTAGTTTATTTGACACGCCTGGGATTATACAGAGAGGAAGCACAGGGCGAAGAGGGCTGTATGGTATCGCTTATAATGCAATGTTCGGGGGGTGAGCGATGAACAATGTGGGACCAACCGCCAAAGCAAGATGAGTCGCAGCGTTACACAGCAGCACCACTGAGAGGCTCCTATTAAGATGATCAGACATTGGGGGCTAACACAGGAACTCCCGGTGTCAGGTAATGAGGGACATGGAACGCACAATCATTGTGCCTGAGGTACCTCCTTCGCGTTTTTGAGTGCCTTCAGGTTCAGTCGCTCTCGTACCAAAACGCGTAATCTCATTCCTTCTTGACCGAGTAAATCCGTCTTGGTATTCAGCAAGTAGCTATCAAGGCCACCATACTGCAAACGGACGGGCCCCGTCAAAAACCGTTGCGTGAAGAAATGAACATTCAAACTCACCTTCTTGATCGTCTTCAAAGCCCTCGTTGTGAGCTTCAACTTCAGCTTCTCTTCCAACGCATCCGAATGGAGCCGTTTCTGCTGGACATTTGGTAACCATGTCCGCTTCGTCTTGTGCTTGGAAAATGGTACATTATTCCCGGATTGTCGGATTTTCCCGTGAAATAGACCAGATTGGGAGCGTTTGAAAGGAGTGCTGAGAGAGGCAAGCAACGCCTGTGTCCCAAACATGTTGGGGCAGGAGTGAGCAGAATCGGAGTTGGCGCCTCCGGCCGTCCGTTGCCGACGGCCAAACAGCATCACGCGTCACGTGCCACGCATAACCGGTAACCGGTAACCAACTGAGGATATGTACTAGGGGTGTAATGAGTGCGATACCAAGTCTCACGTACAAAGACAAGAGACAGCTTAGTGAGGAGGAAGGCAAGTCCGTAATGAAGAATGTCGTATGCTCTTGTGGGTAAAACTACAATAACGCATGAATGATGCCAGACTTGCAAGATTGACGAGCTATAGCTGCTGGATAGAAGGAGAAAACACTGTCCGCCGTGAAGAAACAAAAAAAGGGTTCATGACAGTATGAGGGGCTGTGGGATCAAGAAGGAAGAGTCGATGACAGGTCTATATATTACGATATGATGAGGTGGATAGATGCAAATGAAGCGTGTGTGCCCATTTACAACGAACGACAGAGGTTACAGTCGATGTTTGAGACCTTGAGTAAGATCAACGGTGTTGCGATCAAGGCAGCAAATACCCCTGCCGTCAGCGTGAACACAATACTGTACTTGATCACCTGTGCCAGTGCTTCAGATCAGTGGTACTTATGAGAAACATGGAAAGGTGCTCACGATCCAACGTCGTTGTCTCTTTTGCTTGACCGAGAAGAGTGGAGCATGAATTTGGTTGGATGGCCGCAACCAGACTAAGCAGCGAATCAGCTCCAAGAGGGCAGAGGAATCTATAGAACAAACTCACAGAGCAACATCGAATGTATCTTGTCGACGTAGGGGATCAAAATGGGTGGTGCCAACATGAACAGCAGAACGTGTCCGATCAAGAAGTCCGAGCTCCATAGCGAGAGTTCGATGATCTTGACGACGAATTCTCGAGCTGGTTGTGACATGACGTGCGCACCAAGGTTCCGTCCATACCACCGTCCGGTCCACCAAGCCTTATTGGTCTCGTCGTGTTTAAACTCACGAGTCAGGAGGACCGAGATCAAGATCTTGTGGATGGCACGCTGGATGAAAATCACGGCAACGAGACCGAGGACGGCGTGCGAGGTATTCCAGAATTCCAAGAACCACTGGAGGTAGAAAAGAATCCGTTGAGAATGTGTTGTTGTGAGAGGTATATAGTTCAAAGACATACCAGAAACTCGAAGAACCCGATCATCCCAAGCAATCCGAATGCGTGAGCGAAGAAGGCCATGGTAGAACCAAACTTGGGGAATGTGGGGTCGAGCATAGGTCCTAAGAATAAGGAGACAAGGAATTGGGCGACCAGTACGCCGGCGTTCCAGACAATTGGCCCAACCGAAATCACCGCAATGCGAATCAGGGGACTTGGTGGTTGATCGCCATTACGATCGGGGAACGATTTGACGAACATGTAAGCGATCGTGAAAACCACAGCCATCACAATGGGCCAGACAATCTCTGAAAAGAAGACAGCCCTCCAACTTGCACGAGGGACATCACCGGAGAGCTTCTCGGATGGATGCCCCAGCCTCTTCTTCTTGTACCCGGTGATCATCGTTCTTGACAAGCGACAATATCCGATCCACGAGCTGCTATGCGAACGAGAGTTTCCCCGCGACATCCATCTCAGGAACTCACTTCAAAATTGTCAGGCGGTCGGTCGGGGGTGTGAGAACGGAGATCTTACCGATAATCGATAAAGAAGTCCGCAAACGAGAATTGATGAGGGTTGAATAGGAACGGAGAAACGCAAAGGGCCAGGATTGATACCCAGAAGTATATGACCCACGGAGTCCACAAGGTTATCGTCACGTAGAGGAGCATGATTAGGGTCCTCATGCCAAGGTAGATGCTCGGACCGGCGAAGCGGGAGAAGAGGATGCTGAACGAAATCCTGGTTGTAGCGAATCCTCGGCCCGTGGCGATGTAACGAGCCCCACCAAAGACCAAATTACTCGTGATGGAATGCGACGAGATACGGGTAGCAAAGACTTCAAATGCAGGAGAAATCGACAGGAACTGTTTTCCCAACCGCAACAGTGCCTTCCCCGCACCTCTTTCTGTAAGTTCTGAGGAGAGAATTAGGCCAGAGGATAAGATGTCAACACCGGCTCCGGCTTACCTTGAAGGAATAGTGGAAGGAAGGCAATCATGAACACCAAGAAGATGCTGATAATGCAGCGCTTGATCCAGTCGAAGACGGGAGTGAGGAAGTAGCAGCCATCCGCCCCATTCAACAACTGGCCGTTGGCATTGAATTCGCAGACGATGACAGACGAATACAGGGTCCCTAGGAAGACCACTGCAAGCGGAGAGGGTCAGCGAAGGATGGAACCGAACGTGGTTGTCACTCACTTGTTACCATGAAGACCTGGACCGACAAGATGATCAAGATGTTATTGATTTGGAATCCGGGATGGGCGTAGTAGAAGGTCAGGAAACGGTCGATGGGTAGTTGTGTGCCGAGGTAGTAGTACTCTCTGCTCAACATCTGTTCACCCATGCCGGTTCCGATCTTGGTCATAAAGTTCAAGATCGTCCCAAAACCAAGATCTCGCCCCTTGCCGCACTGATAGTATTCCGTGTGCTTGATACGCCCTCCACGTCCGAATGCGTTCATACCGGCGTAGATATCTTCGTTAAGATGGAGTCCCTTCTGCGCCTTGGAAACGCCGCCTCGGGTGGTCATATAGAGTGCGTTGAGGAAATCAGGGTGGCCATAGTGAAGCTTCCCGCCGAGCCACGATAGAGAGCGGGCGGTGAGGGTACCAAATGTCTGTTCCTTCCCGGCGGCCATGTCCCCTAAGATACCAATATTCTCGGAGAAGATGTATTCACGAGCTCCAATGATGGCCACCGGCGACTTCTTGAAATCCTTGTGACCCCAGTGAGCGTAAGGACTTTGACTTGACACCTCATACTCCTCGAATTCGCCGAGGACGTTGCGGATCTTGAGACATTCCTCTAGGTAGTTGTCCTGGTTTGCATCGATCAACTGGAGGTATTCGCCACGGTAGAAGATGATAGCGTGGTTTTGATTGTCCGACTTTCCGTCCCCAAGGATCGGGTTGCCAGGAAGCTCGATCCGGAACTTTGGACGCCTCTTTCCAGTCTGAATATCGAACTCGGAGTGGCCGTCGATGAGCGCGGAAAAGAGCCGGGGATCCCCTCCCTCCTTCTTGGCTGGCTCCTCCTCGAGGTACGCGATCTGGAGTTCGGGGTATGCACGGAGCAGGAATTCGGCGTTCTCGTGTTCCTCCTTATTGAACTTCGAATATCGTTGCATGGAAACGATGAATTTGAACTTTCGTCGCGCCATCGATTCCAACTCGCGCTCGAGCTTGTCGGTGTTCCCCCCAAAAGTTTGAACGACCTCGGGGTTTTCGACGCGGTAGAGGAGTTTGATGGCTTTCCCGTAGTTCATCATACCGGAAACAGTTCGGTAGAGAGTCTGGGCGCGAAGCGAGGACCAAATCCTGGTGCGAAGCGTGAATTCTGGAGAGGAGCTCTTGAAGCCGATACAGTAAAATGGGAGATCGTCTGTCTTGGAGACCTTCTCATCGCCGAACGGAGTGGGCCCATTATACATCGCCGATTCTTCTGCAAGGATTTTCGTGTCCTTGACGAAGTTATCCCACTCAACGGAGTGCAGCTGCTTCATGTACTCAAGGAGCGTAACCCTGGTGTTTTGGTCTTCCTCGCGAATGATTTCCCTCAAGGACAACAGAATCTACTATGGCATTAGAAGGCACCCGCGATAAGTGAAAATTACCCTCACCTTTTCACTATAATGAGGGGTGAGGACAGTAAATGTCGGCATCGCGTCGACGGGAATCGATTCAGGTATCGCGGTGGTAAGGGATTGGGCAAAAAAGGAGATTCGACGCTCAGCCTCTCCATCCTTTGGCAGGAACTCGCCCTTGAACCCAGGATCTGACTGAGAGATAAAGAATGGTGGCGCCCTTAAACTACGTCGGCCGTCGGCGGTGTCGACCTGGTGATAAAGAAGCTTTTGGACGTGGTCGATGGAGAGGAGGTGCTCGCGATACATCGAAATAATGATCGCGTTCCAGATCTGTGATACAAGGACCTACGATGCCAAATAATCAATGGCTAAAGTGCCGAGCTGCTGGAAGGACACGAACCTTGGGTTTGTACTTAACCTCCAAATCCGAGGTTGCGAGGAGCTTGGAGTATATCCTCTTGGGCAACCGGGTGTAAATCTCGCGCCATGGTGTCCAAACGGAAAGGCCGAGGTAGAAAGAGCGTGTGATGGAGAAGACAACGTTCCAAATGATCCACCACAGGAAGGTATCCAAGAAGAAGAGCACAAGATCCATGATATACATGATGGTCAGGGTGAAAGCGACCTGGTTCGCGCAAAGAGCGTCACCGAAGTACCTGTCATTACAGGCGCGAACCTTCATGCCGACCATGGCATCGATGGATTCTCGGAAGGAGAGTGTCAAGAACCAATAAGATTCGGTGAACTTGCAACCGAAGACAAGGAACCAGAGAAAAACGGAGGATAACCGCTGTTTCGTTGTCATGGAGGGGTAGCTGGCCGTGAAAGTTTGGCTGGCGAGATACTTCCTTGACTTGCCGGCAACACGATCTCCGAACATCCGACCAGATGGCATAACGGCAAAGATAAGGGTTGCGACCACGGAGATGAAGAACTGAACAATTCCGAGGATGAGGGGTACCGTTTGGTTCCGCGTCTGGCTTTCCGCTATTGCGATGTAAAAGGTCGGACCGGCTGTGAGGGCGAGTGTGATTAAGAGGAAGAGTAGGCGGCGGGTGAGGTGTGAGGTGTTGTTCCAGGTGGTAGGTATATAGGAAAACTCGGCGATAGTGGCGGCAATCATAATTATAGTGGCTGCCGCACCGCCAAGAGCGGTTGCTGACCACCTCAGGGGTGTAGAGCGGGTGCCATCGTAGATCTTGGGAGAGTTGTAGGAGGTGTAGAACCAGTAGACAGCGATGTGGATGACCCAAATGCGGTTGAAGTTGACTAGCCAATGCCCAAATGACCGTTTCTCGTAGTAAGTTTTGAAGAATGCCCGACTCCATTGAATCCTGTCAAACTTCATGAACCTCTGGGATGGGGGAAGATCTACAAGGCGGGTCTGTTGGGATACCGAGTTAGTGTCCGCTTGGCACGACTACAGAGGGGGACTTGCATTGTCATTCAACACGATCCGAGCGATACCCTCAGGGTACCAGAATAGTTGATTGACATCATCGTAGCCAATAATATCGGCATGGTCCTTCTCCCTGCGAACAAATCTGCCGTCGACAACTTCGTACCCCTGATCACGGATGAAGCGGTAGAGCGGTTTGGTGACAGTCTGTAGGTAGAGGCCTTCTTTCACCGGCTGGACGCGGTTCTGACACTCGGGTGATCGATAATAATCGTCTGCGCACTTGAAAATGAAGCACAAGCATTCGGGGACGAAGCGAACCTGGGCGGCCTCCCCCCAGCAAAGCAGGTACAGCGCAATCTGTCGCATCCTGTCGTACTGGCTCATATTGTTCATAGCCTGTCGCCATCGTTCGGTAGCGGTATTGAGCGACTTGACAGAAGAACCCTTCTTGAGGTTCTTCTTGTTGGATTTTGTGGAGCCGAACCGTCGGAGTCCCGGGTTCTGAGTTTGGCCAACGGCATCATCAAGGTCGAGTTGAGCGGCAAAATACCATTTACGGTAGTTGGCGTTCTGACCACCGATATAGTCCGCGTGAAGTGTGAGGAGCGCTTGATTTGGTGACATGCGGGACGCCCGTGAGTCGAGGAGTTGCATGGTGAAATCAAACTGATAGGGGCGGAAAGGTGATGAGCGACCTAGCTTGGCGCCAATGTGTTGGGGCGTAAGCTGATACCTACCATGTTCCTCATTGAATCCCTCTGGAAACCAAACTTCTGAGTGAGATCCAAAAAGATGTCCTCGATTTCTTCCTTGGATAGCGGGATCTGACGTTCGGTGGACCACGCGGGATAAGCATCCCGAGCGGGACCAAAATCAACCACTGTTGGAGTTGATGACTCAGAGACCATCATGCGGGGGGCGGCAAGCGATTCAGACGAGGGTTCGTAGCGTTGACCGTAGGCGTCGTTCTCCGAATCGGTGTCTAGGTGGGGTTACAAAAAGGAGTGTAAACGAGGGATGCCGCCGAGTGGCAAATGGCTCCAGGGGATAACGCACTGTAAGCATCGTAGCCCTGTTCTCCATCCTGGTAGTTGTGAACGCTGTTGTCCGAGGTATAAGTGTCGCGGTGAGCGTAGGGATCCTCGGAGCCGTCGTCATAGTATCCTCGGTGATTCTGTTGGGAGCCAAAGGGGTCATGTGGGTCAGAGGAAGGGGGAGAGGAGGTGTAGCCCTCATGACTGCGATGTCCTGAGGAGGCCATCGTCGTCGTTGGGAAGGAAGGAAGACGATAAGTTCTGTCTTGCTGTTGGCAGCGAGGCAAAACAGAACCAGAGAAGCGAGCTGCTGCGTTAAGGCGCGAATTGCCGATCACTCCTCCCACGATTTTTATTTGCGTTTTTGCAAATTATGTACACCATTCATCTGATGTTCTGTCTACAGTTTCCAAAGCCTCCGCCCCCTCGTCATCCATGCAAATAGGCAGACGCCAGTAGAATAAACGCATAGGATCACCATCGCAGGCACGTCTTTCATATACATCGTAGGGAACGCCAGGTTGACGAAGCCAGTCGCCACGTTCGCCTGTGGTTTCCGGTCAGTTTCAGACCCAACCGAGATCACGAACCCACTCACGAGCAAGAAGACCGAAAGTCCATTCTGATTGGTCGCCTGCAACAACACCGGAGCGTCCTTCACGGGTGGGGTCTGGGTTTCCGTGGGGGACTTCCGTCTCTCCTTCGGTACCTTTAACTTGGATGTCGGGGAATAGGTTGATTTGGACAGTGGTGACGGGAAGAAGAAAAGATCCAACAAAAAATACGCAAGGATGAAGGAAGTATTGAATGCCGCCACCCATAGAATGTAAGGTAGGTTGGCCTATCCGAGGTGTTGAATATCCTGAAGAAGACCAAATGACCAAACCTACCAGTCGACGGGAGACACCGGCAACGCTGGCAAGGAGCGAGCTCAGTCCTAAGAACGTCCACCAAAGGATTGCGTATGCAGCAAGTTCGGTCGCGGTTTTGTCATCTTCACGTTGTGGGCTCGTACCAGACGACACCGTCAACCCAGCGTTACTATCCCTCCGGGATCGGGCCCTGAGCGTCTCCAGCTGTTGTCTGCGGAAATAAGAAGGCGACGGTGGGAGTATCATCGTCCCAGTCGAGAGGCCCAAGAGGTGTATAGCGAGGTATCCAAAGAGGGAAACGATCCCCTCCTTGTTGGCGTTGAGGAGGTTTGTCCTGGGAGCGAAGAGCACGAACTCCCGCCACCCGGCGACAGATAATGCCACCTGGTGAGCTGGATACCGTGAATCAGCGTGACGGGACCTGCGACAGGTGGCAAGACCTACACAGGGCTATCGCAATTGCAATCATCGAAACGGGAGCAAATGGCAGGATGGGATGCAAAAGGACCTCGAGAATGGGGAGTGTACCCATTGTAAAGAAAAAATTCCAGTGGGTGCCATATTCAGACTCGTGTTCCTAAAGTTTTCTCCCATGAGTTCCCTGGGCAATTTCTCTGTTGGGCTGACCCACAGGGTAGTCGGATAGTTTTACAACGATCAGTCGTAAGAACCCCAGGACCCACATTGGCAGGGATTTCCGTAGCACCCTGGCGATCTTTGGCTTCAGTGGAGAAGAAAGATGATCCGGGGACTTGATAATTGGTATTGCAGAAACTACTCCTTGCGAAAATACAAACGATCCCACACCCAAGTCCATCTATGGGTTTTTGAATGGTTAAACTCGCGATCGAGTGAGATCACTGGGGTGTACCTACCAGGGAGACGCCGTATGTCTCGCACTTGGCCAACGAGCGAGGGAACACGGGAAAATCTACGGCAAGAATCGAGAGGACGGTCATCAAGATCATGTGGGCCCTATACGTCGTCAGGGCTGGAAGTTGGACGATTGGTGACTGTTGACCATGAGGCGGGGCTGGTGCGTATTGTGCACGGTTGGGAGAAGGGGACCTCATATTGGATGGCAAAGGTGTACCCGACTCACGACGAGGTACTAGCATCAACAGCGCGGTCGGGAAGAGTAAAATCAACGAGAGTGTCCCGGGAGAGTCTGCAAAGAGCGTCATTGAGAGAAGGAGTGGTGCCACTAGTAACAGCCATTCTGCAGGGAATACCAGGGATTTTGAGGGGGGTAAGCGGGACCTCAGGGCCGAGTACAAGGCGATAGAAGACTAGGGGGACGCTCTGGTCAGATTATGCTGAAAGATGTGTGCCAGAGGATATACCAAAGCAACGGCGGATATGACGTTTATGTGAGTTATGGATGAACCGGTCGTTCCGGATACGAAAGCCTCCTTTGAGGTTTTGTAGTCCAACATCGTCCGTCCGAGGTCGTCGTCTTGGGCTGGGGTCTTCGGGAAGCGGTGGTGGCGTCGCCTCGGCGGGCGGGGCTCGGTTCACTCGGGTTTGAGCCGATCACCCACTGAGGATCACAAGCTTGAGTTTGTTGCGCCGATTGGGGGAATGCTTTGTTGCCCCAGAGCGCCGCACTAGGCCTCTCCTCTCCTCTCCGTATCCCGACGCGATGCCCTCTCGCCCCAGGACGGCGCCGAGGCTATCGACGCCAGCGGAATATTCATCCTCCACCGTCTCAACGCACTCTGCGGGCCCTTCTCTTCGCTCTCATCTCTTCAACATCCTTCCCAAGCACGCGCTCTTCAAAGTCAAGCTGCACATCCACCAGATGAGCAATGTGCCCCTCCTCGGTGGCGATTTCGCTGTCAAATGGCGATTCAGAAACGTTCAATCACCAGGCGGAAATCACAGTGGACTCTTATCCAAGATCAAGGCAAACTCGTCGACTGCCACCATGACTCTCAAGGGCAAGATGAAGGATCCCTTCCCAGATAGTGAAGATTCCCCCAACACTCAGTCTTGTTATCCTTGGACAGACAACGGCTCCACCGGTCGGGGCACCCCAGATTCTAGTAGTTCGCCGGATTACCCCTCCCCTGTTGGCACAAAATCGTCGTCATCCTCGTTCTCGGTTATCTCCCCGAGTGGAACGCTATCTCTGGCGCCGGCCATCCCTGGGGTGCATTCCGATAATCGCGGAATTACTGCTTGGACTGAACTTTCCGACCACACGGCTACCTGGGATCACCACGTCGCGCTCGTCGTTCGTATGGATGTAGATCGTGAAACCCTTGATCTACACGCGAGTGAACTGAAGTTGACCGTTCTTCAGGTATTGTTCCCTCATGTCCATCATCACACGATACGACAGCTTAAGACGTATTTGTAGAAAATCGTCCCGGGTGACCAATATCAGCCTCAGCACCCGCGGTTTGGTGTCGTCTATCTCAATCTAGCCGAGTACGTTGACGTTGGTCCCGTCACCCGCCGGCATTTGTTGCGAGAGAGTAAGACAAACGCCACGTTGCAGGTATGTCTCCCGTTTCGGGCGTTTGGAACCTCTTCAAATCATTCTCCTTCCAGCTCACGATTGAATTGGAACATGGGGGGGGAGAGAGATGTTACAAGGCTCCTCCCCTTCAGAAAGGAGAAATCCTCGCTCAAGTTACAGGGCTCCTCGCCAACCCCGGTTTCCACCGCGCCCGGTTCCTTCGCGAGCTGGAGTTCATCGAAGACCCGACAAATGATCCAGAAGAGAAGTACAATACCAAAAAGCACGTTCCATCCTTCGATGGCCTCGCCTCTTCCGGCGGCATCCGAGAGACTGAGTTTTTGATTGAGACGTTGTTCAACCCCATCCCTTCTGAGATGATGACCCCTTTCACTCGTGATGTCGAACCTTCCCAAGCAACGGAACAGCGCTCGGTCGAGAGCGATCGGACTTCGGTCGATCTTGCCCCGTCCCTTATCTCAACGCACAGTGGATGCTCTGCGAGCTCGAGCACGCGTGCGTCAGACAAATCGCGCCCTTGGTGGAGAGGGGGACGGATGAGCAGTAACAGATCTGTTGCTTCCAGCGCAGGCTAGTCTCCTGGGATGTTTTCCTCCCCTTTGCGGTTCATGGGTTTTCTTACTTTGGGCAGCGTTCGTCCTTCCTCACTATCTTATTCACTTTTTAGCACTCCTAGTGGCCTCTTCATAGTGAACACACGTACATACACAACTGCAACGACATTATAACGATACATAGAGGTTTGTACCTTCTAACCGCCATATGTGACTGCGGGATCACCCATCCACTACCCACACCCAGCGTTTGTCTGGGGCTGACATCTTATTATCAGCCGAACCCAAGGCTTGCAATACACACGTGCACATTCGAATAGCGCAAGTCCACAGAAGATATTTGACACGCCTGTGTGGCTTTTGGTTTGATATAGTAATTGCGGCCGAGGTGTAGGTCACTATCTACTTCCGCCCACGGTCCCCCTTGCCGTTTACCTGGGGATGAGCACCAGAAACGACGTCCGATTCGGGATTGTATCACCAAGTAATTCGTCACACCCTTGGTCTCTTCTTTGGCCTCACTGTCTGTTGTCCGCCACTAAGACTCGCGAAACTTGCGCCACTGGCTGGCATGACCGAGTGGGATAGCGCATGCATTGGCGGGGGAGCAGCGGGATGGGCCTGGGTTTGCACCACCGACTGCGTGTCTTCCTGAGTGATTCGACGGTGTGGAGGGATGTGATGACCCTGCACGCTTGCAAATGCGCTGTATAAATAAAAATCACGTAGTGTGGTCAGTAAACCGGTCGTGAAGTAACACATGGGAGATTTCGGGGCTGATCTCGCCTACTTTCTGGTTGGTTTAGGATCTTCTTCGAACCATTTATGCATAAGAGCCTCGCGACAATGTAGACGCTTATCCGGATCGTAAATGAATAACTGTCGGAGTAAATCATAACCCAACGAGGTTCGTATTTTCGAGTTGCACCACGTCAGCAGGCGATTCTCGAATCTGAGGGTATAGGTTGGTCAGGAATGCAATGGTCATCTGTCACTCGACTCACCTGTCCAACTTCTTGACGCTCTGATACTCAGGCATATCAGCAAACCCAGGCCAATCTTTCTCTGTTATGAACGAATGGGGTTAGTGAGCTGGGTGTCGTGGATGCAGGACGTACCGTCAGGGGTGCCGACCACCTCGAATACCTTGATTAACTGATCCCTCTGAAAGGGCACATTCTTCTTCCCATCCATCTTTGCCTCCTCTCCTTTGAATATTGGCCGTAAACTAGCCAATTCTGCTACCACGCAGCCTACCGCCCATGTATCCACCGCCCAGTGGTAGTGACGTGTTCCCATGAGCAATTCCGGCGCGCGGTACCAGATTGTGACGACGACCTTGTCACCTGCGAACAGAGGCTGTAGAGGTTGATATGTGATCCGGGCGAGGCCAAGGTCTCCGATCTTAACAGTGCCGGAGGAGTTGATGAGGATGTTGGCCGGTTTCAAATCGCGATGGATGATATGAGCCTCGTGTAAGTACAAGAGGCCGTTCAGCAACTGGTACGTCAGGGATTTGAGAACAGACATGGATATTGGCGTCCGGAGCGTCTGAGCATGATGGTGAATCACCTGCTGGATGAATTTCGTATCAGCCGCTTCGATCTCTTCGAGAAACAATAAAGTCGAACCAGGAAGTCGTGCTCGGCGTACTCAAAGACCATGTAGATAGATTTTTCCTCCAGGATAACTTCCTTCATGGCGACCACGTTCTCGTGGCTGATTTCCCTATTCAACTGAGTTCGTAGTCAGGAGACCGTCGCGTCACATAAGAATAAGCTCGTACTGTGATTTCTCGTATAGCACTCTGGCTGATCCCGGTGTAAGTGACGACGTCGCCCTCCTTGTCGGGCTTGAACTTTTTTATCGCATGAACGTTATCGGTGCCGTCCTTGCTGATGGCTTTGTACACGCGACCGTATGTTCCTGAAGATATGAAGCCGACAATCTTGTATTTGGAAGCGACTGTCTGGTGTGCGGCATCGCGCTTAGACCTGTAATAATGCATAGGGTCTGGTTGCCAGCCGTTTGTGTCACCTTCCATCGTTGCCATGAACTGAGCCTGAGGTCATTGTAGGACGATATGGAGGGAAAGTTGAGGGTGATCGACTCGAGCGACGAAGCATTTTGATCCCAGACTTCCACGACGATGGCGCCGCCCCCTTCCCAAGAAAGCTTTACTTTTACCGTCGGAAAGCTCGGTGAGATTCTCACTCAGCGTGATCCCAGACTATCGCTAACCCTGCTTATGCCAGACGCCGGAATGGCTGTAGGTCCCAAAGTGTTCAAGGGGCACGCCAAACTGAAATGCGCTCTCCTGCATTTCGTATGCTTAGATCCTCCTGGGCGAGCGGGCCCACCTCATCGAGTTTCCGTCGCTATTGCTGCCTCCTGGTGTGACCGCTGGATCAATCGTCAACATTGCCGTCTATCAGAACCACGTCGAGGAGAAAAAGCGAGATGATGAATTTTGGTCGTTGCAGGATGAAATACTGGAAACATTCGGCAAGCGCTCCCCTGAGCCGCCAAAGCTGACCGTGCGTGAGGCTTCCCCCAGCTTGCATGTCCCACACCACTGACTCCGAGTCCCAAAAGCTTCGAAATGTGACCCAAACGTCCATCACACTCGAGTGGTCGCCGTTGGAACTTGCGACTTCCAAGCTTCGTTCTCTGGATATCTACAAGAATCGGCAGCGCCTCGCTTCGATCCCAAATCCACTACAGAATACTTCTACCAAGTTGTCAGGCCTCGAAATGGACACTGAATACTCGATCCAACTCGTATTGCGGACGACTGGGGGCACATTTCCCTCGGGTCTCGTCCGCGTCAAAACGCATACCACAACGAACACATCTGGTATCCGCGTCTGTTTTGGGTCGGTCCAAGATCTAGAGCTTTTGAAGAGTGCAGAGGCGGCTCTGGAGGAGATGGGCGCGGGTTGGAGCAATAGGATCCAGATCGACACGACACACTTTGTGTGTACTACGCCTGCCGCGACTCCTACGGCCGCTCAGGCAAGTGGGGGAACTGTCGGCGTCACTGGTCCAGGAGTTGAGTACCAGAGGGCCTTACAGCTAAGCATACCCGTCGTACAACCGCAGTGGATCCTTGCGTGTCTTACGGAGAAAAGGTAAGGCGATGCGTCCATTCACAGGCTTTAGGTTGACGTGCCATCATTTCTAGGATGGTACCGATCCAGCAGTTTTATCTCGGGAACCCTCACGCCCCTTCTTCATCCTCGTATCCTCGGCCCCAATCGATGTCTCAGGCTAGCCTTACCAGCGCCAACACAAACACACAACCCAAAGCCCATGCGAATCATCAATCGGTACCCGCAGTACACACTTCGCCAACCAGCCCAACGATAAATGAACATACTCCGCCATCTCAGCCGCCGTTGGAGTCCATGCCCGAAGAAGTGGAAGAAAAATTGGATGGTCAAGAGGAGGAAATGTCGAAACAACCGACGCGTACAGGTCGTAGGAGGGAGGGTACGATGAACAAATCGTTCAAGTTCCCTCCTGATCGTACACCCTCTGAGCCTGCTCCTCCGGTTCCGGATATACCCAAAGACATGTCCGCAGTCGCTCAGAAACCGGGACCAAGCGCAGAAGATAAACGGACGAGGGGGAGTGAAGAGAGTGATGATGTGGCTATGGTTGCGCCATCGAGCATAGAGGTTCCACCACCCCCTCCGATTGAGAAGGAACGGACGACTTCGAGCGTCTCTGATTTGGACGACGTTGGCGAGACGGAGGAAATTTCGCTTAACTAGTGGGTGACTATCCGTAACGCTACACCGTGTACACACGAGTCTAGATAAATATCCAGAGCCTTTTAAGGGAACTGTCAGGACCCCGTCCGTTGTCTTGAGCCGTTGATATTGCCTCCAAACCGCGCATCTGGAATCACGACGCTGCCGCTGTTTCGCTCGAAACCCGGCCGACCTTCCAGATTACCGGGGCCGGGAAGGACCGCTACCCCACCTGCTTCAAGCCCACAATTTACCGGTATCATCTCTGCGCTTGAGGTTTCGATTTCGTCCGCCTGCGCTGTGCGGAGTGTCTCAGATATTGAGAAATGAGCGTTAAACCTCGGCTGATGGAACCCTACTGGAACGGATATGTATATTTCTGGTGTTACGCATAGTCACCCAGTCGAAACTTCTACTTGTATGTACAGGTTGACTCTATTCACGACGGGGGTGAACCTTCCAACGAGAACACCTCTCTAACAACATCTGCTACACGTTGGGGATCAAACCGCAATTCCACACCAGTGTGTAGAGGGCTGAACACATCATCCGAGGACCATCCCGGTCGTACCGGTGCACTGTCCAGTAGTTGCATCCTGGCCAGGTACACAGACGTGGAGGACATTCCAGGCGTCCGACTCATCCTGGACATGAAACGTGGGTCGCGCATATCAGACCCAGAGAGTAGTATTTCTCTCGCTCTCATTAACTTGATCACCGTGGACAACCCCAATCTCTCCCCCTCCCCTTCTGATAGTGAATCTTGGCGTTGACACAGCTCTTGATATGCCCCGCTTAGCCACTGAGGGATATTGTGGTGGACGGCCAGGACGATGCGTTCGATTGGGTCCACCCGGGATTGGAGCGCTTCGAGCTCGCGGATCGAGCGGGCCCGGATCTTATCGCAGATGAAGCGGGTCGAGAAGGAGAGGAGGGAGACCCAGGACTCCAATGTGAAGGCGTGTTCGTCGTGCATCCTGTATTATATTGTTGAGGTCACCGAAATGCCTCACGGGTGTCGGTATCCGAGCATGGGTACATACCCGAAGTACACAAACCCAAGAAAACTCTCTATTTCTTGCTTCGTTACTGCCGGGATTTCGATTGGTGAGGAGTCGGATTTCCCCTCGGTCGTCTCCGAGGATCCACCAGCCTGACTGGTGGGCAAGGAGAACATGTCTGCGAAGATCTGGGACTCTCTCGTCAAGTGGTATCGATGGACACAAAACAATGTGTCATCCACCTAACGATCGAACCGTTGATAGCGGCCGTCGCAAACCAATTAGTTGCCTGAGTGGTATGATACTTGGAGGCTTACGAGAAGGACGACGGATCCGTCGTCGAAATAATATTCCTCATGTCGTTTGGGCATTGTCACTGGTTGCTGGGATAGGATGTGAGCGGTAGAGAGCAACCAGGTTGTAGAATTGAACTGGAAAGGATCGTGTTTAGATCTCTTCCCTACAGCGCTGGCGTCAGCGTCCTGCAGCACACCTCATGTTTGGTCGCTCGCTGTATTCTCGCCCATTGCCGTGATCGCTGAGCGCTGAGCGCTGAGCTGCGGTAGCGGGATGACCACGGCTCGTATTCCCCCGGCTGGCAATTCGACGGAAGGTCCAGGAAACCCATGGCTTTCTCCAGAGATCGCTACCGAGCACCCCAAATCCTCTCCTCGGTCTACAGCACCGGCCGATCTCACAAAAAACCAGACATCAACCGATCTAAACGACAACTACATCCCACCGTCTCAAGCACGCATCAAGCCCGCGCCCGCCGGAGAGGGAGATGTGGGGGTTGGCTCGGTATCATGGCTCTGGTCAGAACACGGTCGTTTCTGATGACTGGGGTCATCCGGCCTCCAGATACGGATTCACGTTGACCGAAATGGGTCGTACTACGACGCGTCTGCTCCGAATCCACTGGAGACAAGTCCAAGGGAGGTGGGAAGAAGTTCGAGGCGGCTCAAGTCAGTATGAACGATTGCCTAGCATGCAGGTAAGTCGCCCGAGATCTACTACTGCCATGCGCTTAATCCTTGTGATTCGCAGCAGATGCATCGCTTCAGGCAATCCCACACCAAGTATTCAATTCCCTAGTCGAGAACCCTGGCCACAAACCCGCGTCCCGGACGCAAAAGGTCCCCATCGCCCCCAAATCCCTCGCATACCTGGCCGCATCCGCGTCCTCCTCTTCAACCACTGCCATAACTCCCCGCATTGAAGAGTTTTTTTGACCGAGCTCTCGGATCAAATGCGTTTACGACACCACGTTCGCCCGCTACATCGAAGTGGAATGGGAGGCGAGTCTTGTCTTTCTTGAACATTTAATGCTTGGGCTGAACTGGCCAACAGCACCAAACCTACAGGAACTCCGTCTCAACCAGGCCTCCCATGGTCATCAGTGACTCAGTCACGACTCCACCACCGCCTCCCAGCACGCCGGCGACATGCGTATCCCTTTTCGTAAAAAACTGTTTTGTTGATGAGGGTGGTTTGTAACCACAGGTTTGGTACGAACCTAAAAGTGTACCTTTTTTTTTTTGTCAAATTTTGACCAAACTTGCTGAACGAGGAAGGTGTTGCGATCGTTGGTCAAAAAGCATTTGTTCTACACAGTTCACCTTTTACCGTGCACTCTGTTATTCTGTGAATACCATGTGCACGGTCCCGGGCTTTGCCACTTGCCAACCCTACACCTTATATATATCCTATAGGGGGGGAGGTCCGAACTGCGTGTCTAAGTCCCCTGGAGGGGCAAGTATTTGCGCAAGTGAGCGAGAAGGGCGGATCACCTCAGATCAGAGTGGTTTGCCATATATGGTCACACCCTCAAATAAGCGGCCGCGCGTCGGAAGGTTAGGTGCGATTTCGGTGGTGGGAAAATGACGCGCGCTAAAAAAAATTGGCAGAGAGTTGCCGGTCCCCAAAGTGTCACGGTCACGATCGTTACCGACTCGCCACACAGTCGACCACGCCAAAACGCCTCTCTCCAGCTCTGCGCGCACCTGTTTCCCCCACGACCACATCTATGAGCAACCCTAGGACCCCTTCCCCTCAACCTCCTCCGTCCACCGAGAGATCCCCACGCATTCACCGACACGGTGTCGATGGCTTATCTGTGCGCTCCAAGGACCAGCAGCAGCGGTTTGCGCACGATATCGAATGGAAAGTCGTCGGACCGATGCCCATACATGCGTTCCTCGACGAGTTCTTCCCCGACCCCCCCAACTTTGAAGCAGAGTTCGACGCGATCAAGTTTGATTCCGTTCCCGACTCGCCGGGCAAGGAAGAAGAGATGTACAAAGGTCTTGTGAGTATGAGACGGTTGATTTGCTGCCCGTCTAATCGGGTCAACTCAGTGTGCCGATCTGAACAAGATCGCAGAGCCTTGCGGTTTCATTTTCTGTGACACTTCCAGAAGAGTCGAAGAGCCGGGTGTTCCAGGGACTGTCAAACCTGACATCGGCCTGTATACCATCCAAGACGATAACCAGGGCAACATCGCGAGCTTCCATAAGCACGAGAAGAACCACGGTGATGACGTGTACTACTACGTCGCGCACATGGGCTTGGTGCACATGTTCATCGAAGTCAAGAAGAAGGCTGATCAAGACATTTTCATCGACCCCCCCGAGGGACTCCTCCCGCCCGACTACAAGTTCACCGTCGACACGTGGGGCCGGGGCGGCGATCCCGGTTCCCGGGTTTCAGCGCTCGGTCAGAATGCACACTACGCCCACATGGTCCAGACCCGTCAATTTCGCACCTCCATGTTCTCGTTGACGATCTCTGGAGGGACTGCCCGTATAATGCGCTGGGATAGGTCTGGCGTCTTGGTCACTGAAGCTTTCGATTACAAAACGAACTCCAAGATTCTGATCGATTTTGTGTGGCGGTTTGTCAAAGCGAAGCCAGCCCGGCAAGGTTTTGATCCCACAGCGATAGCCGTTGGTTCTACAGCAGATCACAACTCATTCTTGGCGGCGATCATGTCTCACGTCCAGCTACAGCTTGGTCTCGATCCCGAGACCGACAAGAAGGAATTCGACCACGAAGTCGGTAAACACTACTACCACGGAGCCATCACACGTTTGACGATAGGGGACTTCGATATCTGGGTCTCTCGGCCGTTGTGGGTGTCCCAGGCCGTTGTTGGACGCTGTACTGCAGGTTATTGGGGTGTTCGATGCGACACGGGGGATGTTGTTTTTGTGAAGGACGTCTGGCGCACGGATGTCGAGGGCGTGGAACTGGAGGGTGACATCCTAAAGGACCTACAAAAGAAGGGAGTGAAGCACATCCCAACTATGTTGTGTCACGGGGACGCAACTTGCAATGGTCTGAGTATGTCACTGATCGTGGTTCGGCTTTTAACAAATTTCGCCATAGGTATCCGCGAGACCACGCGTACAGGTAGCTTTGCGAACAAACCTTGGGTGAAGAGTTTGCACCCTCAAACCACTCACCTCAGGAGGGTGGTTCCTCGTGTCCATTACCGGCTCGTCGTGAACACGGCGGGATATCCGCTTTCGACATTTAAGGGGTCTCAAGAATTACTCAATGCGACCTTTGATGGTTTCACTGGTAGGAAGGCCCTATCACCGTTGGTTTAGTGCTCACAGTGTTCGTTCTGTAGCTTTAACTGACGCGCACGAGAAGGCGGACACTCTCCATCGCGACGTGAGCTTGGGAAACATCATCCTCTATAGACTGAAGGAGAAAATGGAAAGGGTCGGATATCTTGTCGACTGGGAACTCAGCCGTAAACCGAGTAAGAGGACTGCGCGTGACCACGTGCTAACCGTACGTCTCATGCTTCTGGCCCTAAATGGAGGCACTGATGTTTTTAAAGGGGACTCCTGCTTTTATGTCCATCAAAGCGCTGAGTATTCAGGGACATGTGCACTGTCTCGAGGACGACTTAGAGTCCTTCATTTACGTTGTCCTCTATGCTGCTCTCCGATGGCTTCCGGTGGAGTCGGAAGGCGATCTCTACTGGTGGATGACCGATTTCTTCAGTGCCCCTAATCACAACAGGCGTGGTGGTGGTGCATCCGACAAGCTCATGAATGCCACATATCGCATCCATTCCTTGAGCCTCAAGAGCACGAAGAGTTCGCATGTTGTGGACTGGTTGAATGCTGCCATGGATCTTCACTACAAGGGCGGAGCTGCTAACCGTCTCTGGAAGGGTGGAGCGGCGCTCAGGGAGATGTGGAAAAAAGTCCTTGCGAGGGACCTTCCATCCAACGATCGGTGTGTAAATCCGGTCCGGGATATGAGGATTCGAGAAGATTATTCCCTCCATGCAACATATACTCAGGCCACATCCCACCAAGATCTGTATAGAACTCGCGATGAATCTCCTCCACCCCGCGCACCCGCCGCTCCCACCAAAAGGTCCCGTGCGCGCAGCGCCCCACACCCTACCCCCCAACCCTCAAAACGGTCACGGACGGGGACGGGCCACAAACGCGGTCAATGACGAGAAGTCGTGCACGGTCACCCAGGGACGAGGACTCGATGACTGGGGTAGAGTCTGAAACCATATCCTTAGGAGCTACTGGTACCCCCCCTTTGGAAGGAAGTATGCACACATCCTCACGGTCGGTTTCACGGGGACGCAGGATGGCCGGCACGAATGCCGCCGCGAGCACATCGACGAGCGGTGCTGGTGAATCCCTAGTCTCGGCACAAGCCCGGATCGGCGGAGCCTGATCCATCTAACCTAGTATATATTTCCCCCCCAACGCCCATGGGCCGTTTTGTGTGCCCGCTGCGGCCCAACCGACCCCCTCGACCCCACCGCAACCCTCCTCCGGGGCGGATCCCTTACCTCCCGTCTCGCTACCACCCACTCGCCCCCCACGCAGCCCCCCTCGAGCACGCGGGGCCCCGGCACCTG
>Ga0307517_10001098_pt1 | contig 45738 bp, 58 predicted proteins | sample 23_EM_MG_FD_194515 | JGI IMG/M metagenome (GOLD analysis project Ga0307517, IMG submission 194515) | Populus trichocarpa ectomycorrhiza microbial communities from riparian zone in the Pacific Northwest, United States - 23_EM | ecosystem: Host-associated > Plants > Roots > Unclassified | place...
CAGGCACAGGAGGTTTTTTTTTACCAGACTATTGACAGCATCTGCGCAACTTTCGCCTCCGTGAAGGATGACTGGAAGGCGTGCGTTCCTTTCCATCGTCCATAGTGTTTCCAGTGCTGACAGCGCCCCAGGCATATGTTTTGCCGCCCAGGCAGGCGCTTTTGCACTCGCTCTCAGCGGGAATCAGTTTCCCCCTAGCTCCTTGCTCCATGACGAGATCATGAGGCGCACGACTACCAACATGTAACTTTTCACTCTTTTTGTTGCTGGGGTCCCCATTTTTCTTTTCAGGCAGGCTGTGAACGCCAAAATCATACAGGCTCGTCGTGACCGTGAGGTTGCTCTATGGCCTCAAAGCACCATCCGGTTTGGCGACCCACCCACACGAGTCTCCTTGCCCAAAGCACCAGGATCGGGTCTGGGGGTCGGCGAATTTGACACGTACCTCCACCCAGAGACGGATCAAATGCTCGAGTTCACCGTGCTAGGCTCAAGGGGGGATCCGGCACACAATTGCTTATTTTGGTGGTGATGACGTTGAGGTCGAGCTGAGCGAAGACGAGATGAGGGACATATTGAACCGACGCGTGCCTGTGGAATCGGGGGAGGAGCCTGAAATTTAACAGGGTCAAACATCGCCGTCGACATGGGATGGTCCATCCACACTGTCGTGTAATTCCTCATATGTAAACTGAAGCGTGCCACATTCAAGGAAGTGTACGGGCTACAGACTCGAAGCGATACAAGTGTCTGTGCAGTAATCGGGTGGGAGGATGCTGGGATCGGCAGTGAGAATAGGCGCGGTCAAACTGGGCTGATTATGAACCGATTTTGTTCGTGGTTTTGAGCCCGCTTCTGTTCGATAATCGGGGTTTTGTTTGACCGCTTGAGAAAATACGCTTGGGATTTACACGCCTTGTCTCCGTGACCTTCAGACTTGCCTTTGGATTTTGGGCGATTTTGTCCGTAACGCGGATTTTACTGCAATTTTCCGTTTCACCTTCGAGACCAAAATCAGGGCTGTAATCCACCCTGATTTGACCGCGCCTATTGGCCTGGAAGTTATTTGAGATCAGCCCACGCAAGGTGGGTCTAGGCAGGAGGTGTCTATATAAGCGATTCCAGGTCAAAGTGATTATCACAGCATTCAGACCGTTCTACTGCCCTTCATCTATGATCTTGCACAAAGATGGCACTGCCCCCTTCCCAAGAGATCTCTTCTCCTTCACCTCCGTGAGATTTTCTCAGCGTCAGACTATCACTGGTTCTTTCTATGTTAGATGCCAGAAGGCGTGTTCAAGGAATGTGCCAACCTGTGTTGTGCCCTTCTGCATATTAGATACTCCTGCGTCATCTCTGATTTGGGAGTTGGGTCCCAAGATAACGCTCTATCTGATTCTTGCAAGTAGGCGTCACAGTCTTGCGACGGTCTGCAATGAGGCTGTTTTTCGCCGCCCTCCTCACTTTCGCTGTGATGCCTACTTGCCTACTAAGGGCACGCCGGAGTGTAGTAGAGAGATTCTCGTGCTGGTGGGCAAGAGAATATTTCAGTGCAAGATCGAGGAAAGGCAATGAGGGTCCGTCTCTAATCCACCCCATTAAACCAACGGTCGCTCAGAAGTTCGGCGGCCGTGGACCGGTGCGCCGGATCTAGGTGCAAGCACCGTTCAATCAATCTCACTGTCGTTGTAGCTTCCTCGTCGGAGATTACATTTGGCTCGTCAAGACGTGCCTTGATAGACTAGTTGAAGGTAGTTGGATTCTTCTTGAGCTGGCCTGAGGAAATTGATAAATGCATCGATAGGAATATCGCACGACAAAGAGTGCTTACAGTTCGTGTTGAAGTACTCGGGAGCCTTCGGAGAGACCTGCAGTTGCGCAGCGCGGAAGTCCTCTTCGGTATGCAGCAGCATTTGGTAAAGCATATTCTCTATAAAATTCACGTCAATTTTTTCCACCCTCTCGTTATCAAGTGTCGAGCACATACTAGACAACCGAAAGTCCAATTGTCCGCGGGCTTGTCCCATTCCGCCCCAAGGTATACCTCCGGTGGTCGTAGAGGGAGAGGTGTGATCGTTTGGTTGTCATGAAGGCCCGAAGATTGCGCTGAAACCTGTTATGAGTATCTGAATCGAGAAAGTTCAATAAAAAACGCATACCACAACCAAAATCAGCTAACAGGTATGTAACTCGCATTGCTTCTGTTGAACACTGAGACAACGTCTAGTGAGAAAGGAATCCTCAGATGAAAAGAAACAAGCTTTATTAAGTACCTGAGACAACGTCTAGTGAGAAAGGAACTAGTAGTCATGAGCTTAGGAACTATGAGAATAGGATAAGACAAGATACTCACTCAGATGAAAAGAAACAAGCTGAGGAGCAGCGAGACGAAGTAGAACAAGTATTTAAAGGGGATGAATCAACCGTGGGAATCATGAGTACCTAATCGGGAACTGATGGAGGAAACGAGGAGACGAGTAAAGGAAAACAAAAGGAAAAACTCGGAAATTCCACATAATTCAACAGCTTCGTCCTCAGAGATCATGGGTAGCGGTTGCGAGACCGCAGCTTGCACTGCACCGTCATGCGAGACCTCCGGTGCATGTCGCCGCGAGGGCTCCTTCGTGACCCATGCTTCAATGTCATCCGCGGTCATCGTAGTGGGAAAGAAGATATTGCAGTGTTTGAGATCAGTATGCACAATTCCGCGCTCGTGCGCATGTGCGATGCCGCGAAGCAGGTGAAGAGCTATCCGTCTGGCGAGAGGAAGCGGGAGGGCAGTTCTCCGCGCCTCGATGAGCACTTTCACATCGCCTCCGTATACAGGCGTCACAAAGCACATGTGCGAGCCAGCAGATCCCTTTCCGGGAATCGTGAATTCGTCCAGAAGTTGCGTGCAGTGAAGCGAAGTGGGCAGCTGTGAGACAAGCCGGAGCGCCTCAGCCTCCCAGATGACCGCACGCTCGTACACATCCGTCATATGGCCGGTAAGCGCTTTCACTGCAACAAACCTGTTGTCACTATTAAAGCGTGGCCACCGTTCTATAATAGTACGGCGGTTGACAATACACTGACACGCCATCGCGAGCGAGCCAAGTGCTTGAGTGCATCCCCCAACCCAGTTTCCGAACAGTTATGTACCGATCGTCTCGATCAATCTGGTCACCGAACTCGAACTGCACCCAACCGTAGCCATCCGCGGCGGGCATTCCAAGCGGCTCTGAAGTGAAAGTAAGGTCCGACGACTTGCTTGCCTTCCGGGTCGATCAAGAAATGTTGATTCGTGAGCTCGAGCTTGGTTGTAGAGGTCATCCGAATACCAGTGGAAAAGCGGGCGGGGAGGTCGAAAGCCCTGAGTAAAAAGGGTGTGAATAGCGGGTACGTGTCATGCGCAGGGCACACCTGTACATGTACATGCCGCTCGTGGATGCAGAGAAGAACAAGGAAGGAAGGCACTTAGGCTCCTTCAAGTTTCAATCCAGCCGCACCATCGGGTTAACCGGTAACATCCGGGCCGGCAACATTTTCCTTTTATATCCTGTGTCAACGTTCTCCACTCGCCTCCCGCCAATTCGGATTCGTCTTGTCCCCCTCATCTACAAGGCTAGATAGGAGCCTGGAAGGAAGGAGTGACCCCTTCTTTTCGGGCTTCAAACTAAGCCGGCTCCACTGACCCAGGAGTTTATGTAATGAGCCTAGCTACACGGAAGGAAGGACCCGGGGGGCTTTATACTCTGCCGGTGAGAAGCGCCAGTGGCCTTGCAGCACCCAAACGCTGTGGGAAGGGCCTCTTTTTTTGCGAGGAAGAGCGAGTGCCAAAAAATGATCTCCACAGCCACGAAAAGGCTCTGTCAGTGTCCCTATGACATGAGATATACAGCACAACAGACAAGAAGTACGGGGATGGTCAACGATCGAACAATTGCGTGTACAAAGCGCAAGTTGAGAAGATACAGGACTGGAATACAGCTAATAAATAGCGATACTATCAACTAATTATAAGTAGTGCTATGAGAGGGCTCAAGCATCAAGTGAAGGAAAAACAAAAACAGAACGACGGGCCCGCCAGCAAGGACGACACCTCCGATCCAGGCTCCCTTCATTTGACCACGGTCAGAGTCAGGACCAATGATGTAATAAGCGGCTTGAGCTCCCCTTCCCAGCACACTCGAGTTACAGTAACAGGTGCTGAAGATGTTGGAGAACTGGAATACACATGCAAGGATAATACAGATTGTGTTGCAGACCGCGGCGAATGTCGACAGCCGACGCAAGAAAGTGGCGAAACCTTTGGCCACGGTGAAGGAGTTGAATCTGGAGCTCGGGATGTCCCCACGGTCGTGCTGCACTTTGGCGTAGTGCGCGAGGTAACTAGATAGTAAGGAAGCCGCCCAGATCATGGTCGAGGCGACGCCGTAGAGGATGTAAGCGCCGGAACGGCATCCGAGTCCACTCGTAGGTGTGAAGATGACAATGAGGGCCGCTGAACAGGTGGTGGCCCACTGGAGCCCCAGCGCAAACACCGAGGCGACGAATATCCTCTTCCACACCCCAGAAGGAACGGGCTGCATAGGCTCTCCAACTCCTCCGACAAGGAATCCGCAGTAGCCCTGGACCTGCCCGATGGTCCCGGTCCTGTTGTCACGATGATTCGTGGGGCGTTTCTCGTCTGAGCATACCCATTCCTTCCCGGGGTTTACAGGTATATGCCTTCTCGCCTTCTCGTCCGCATGCTCGAATGCCTGGGCGATCGTCTCGACGGCCGACGACCACTCCCAAATCCTTGCGTAGTTGAACACTGGCGCAGCCCTGGCAGCATCCTGGGTGAAAACCTTCTTCTTGTCGATCCTGATTCCTTGCAGTTGTGAGACCTCATACGCACGCCTTGGGGTATCGATGGTGGGTGAACCGTTGATCTGGGGGAGACAATCGGGGGCAGCCACAAATGCGAGGTCGTTGGCCTTGTCAATCGCAGCCTTCAACTTGTTGTAGGAGCAGACTGGGATCCACAGCCAGCCGATGACAATGGGGACGAGCCACAGCCAAAGAGAACCGACCCCCTGACCGGTCGAGTTAAGGTTATTCCCCAGGTTCGTAAAAGAGTCGATGATGGTGAAAACGAAGGCGATGATGACCCATGCAATGGATGTCGCTGCAGCGACGGTCCAGGTGTGGGTTTGTTCGAGTCTGTCGACGAGGCATTCCCACCAGTCGTCGTTCTCGGGCAGGATTATGAGGGATGCGAGCAGCCCGTTACGGGTGGTCAAACGGAGTGGAACCTGTTGGAGGTGGATGAGCGTCCTGGAAGCGGCCCCGTGGTTGGGGTACTCGATGGTCGAGAAACGGTTGTTTGCCCAGCGAGTGTTGACTGCTGTGAGGGCGAGCGAGAAGGCTGCGAGGGTGGGAGACCCAACAGTGAGGGCGACTGGTGGGATGACAGTGAGAAAATTGGTATAATAAACTGATGAATGCCACAAGGGAACCAACCGGAGATAAAATTGTCGAGACGGCTTTCCGCCCCAAACGGGAGTTGGCTGACGAGGGCAAGCCAGGGTAACAGCCAGGCAGAGAACTGCTGGGAGAAGACGGACCAGTTGAAAGCCTCCTGGCCGCTACCACACCATTCCTTGCATGCCCTATAGGTCAAGCCAACGGCTTGCGTGGGGTCAGCCACGGGTCTGCCGTTGTAGTCGGTTCCGCCCTCTGTGCCGTTTTGCCTGAACGTGTCCAAGCATTTGGTAAAGTTTCTCGATGCGGCGACCGAAACGAAGAAGAAAGAGAGGATCGCGAGACATTTGGTTCCGTTTGATCCGGTCATGGCTTGGACATGGATGGTGGTGGAGGTGTGAGGAAGAGAGAGGAGGGGGACGTTTGACTATAAAGTCGTCCTTTGGAGGGTGGCGGTGTATTAGATGACTCTGTTGATAAAACATATACTTTTGGCGTAGCGATAGAGGCAAGGACAGTACTACTTAAAGTAACTATAGAGTCCGCAGAAACTGCGTGCGATCAGATCCCTCATCTCTCACCATCGTCAGGGGGAACCTAGCCAAGAGCAGAACCAGAACTCGCACACTCGACTCCCGACCACCGAACGCTTTGACGAACACCACGACAAGGGAATCCGGCCGGTCGTGTGAGGGCGAATTCAGGCACGACCTTTACCCATCGTCATCGTGATGGGCGTCAGGAACTTTGATCCGCAGCGAGGCGCTCAAGGACGGGGGCCGAGGAGATTCTGCGAGTGGCAGTCACCGGGGACAACAGATCCAAACTGCCATCACGGTTTGCGGGTCTGTTCTGTCCTTCGCTTTTGCTTGTTCTGCCCGACAAACCTTGTGGTGGCAGGCCGAGCCTGCAGACGTTCGCTTCCAGCTGGGGCAGCTTGTGAGGAGATCTCAGCGCCAGGTACCATAGGATGCGACTAAACCGGAAGCGAAGACATCTACTTGGTGGGATAAGATCATACAAGCTCGGGTATCCATGAAACACGAGCGGATCACTTCCCTGTCCTGCAAAAAAGGGTTTCAGTGGCGTGCGGATGGGTCTAGCAAGGCAAGTCCTCCCCACCGTCTTTAGAATCGGTGTTCACGGTGCGACACCACGTGGCTCCGCAGCTCCGGTCGCCGTCGAGGAAGGTGAATTTCGTTGGCTGAATGGCTATCTGACACTGCCAGCCACTACCAGAGATTATCGATGTCGATGATTGATGTGCGTCTTCCGAACTCCCATCGCGATGTCGACTCCTCCGTCAGCGGCAGCGAATCCTACCCTAGTCAAAGTTTCTCCGTACCTCAACTCTTATGCTGCGAAAGGAAAGTTGATGGTTCGTCTGGGGCCCGTGGGTGGACGATTACTGGAGTGCTGAAATGCGAAACTATGCAGGACCGCGACGACTTTCAATAAGGCTGAGGTTAAGCAAACGAGGCAACAAAGACGGTCTGTACGTGCAAGGTGGCTTACGGTGTCACATTTTCAGGTCAACGCTCTTGAACATGATGCATCGCATATGCTCAGCCTGGTTTGATCCATGAAGAACACCTTCGCCCTCGTCAACAGAACCCCTCCGGAAGTCCTTTCCCTGATTTTAAACTACTTGGAAGGCAGCGACAGGGATGAAGCTTTAATCACGTTGACCCACGTATGTCACGACTGGAGGCAAATTTTCATGTCCCATCCCTTGTTATGGACCCGCTTGGGTTGCGCGAATGTCGACAAAACCAGGGTCTACATCAACCGTTCGAAATCTTCCCCCTTGGAGATCTGTCTCGGTACTGACGGTCTCGGGCGCTTCTGCAAAGGAGCATTCCTTGCGACAGTCCCGCATCTCGGTCGACTCAAAACCCTGTCAGTCTTCGAACGCTCTTCAGTCCTTCAAGTTTTGGTCGGACACTTCTCTCGCCCCTTCCCGCTCCTCAGGGTCCTGAAGATTGGTCTTGCTCATAAACCAACCCTCACACTTCCCAGCACATTTTCCAACGGAGACCTTTCATCATTGTGCGAGTTGATTCTGGAAAGGTGTCTCATGCCCCTATCTTGGAGGGGTCTGGAGAACCTCACAACGTTCCACCTTTCCCACATTCCCGAGGGCGAGATTCTTTTGGCTCACTTCCTGGTTTTCTTCGAGTCTGCTCCTCGCCTCCACCACATTCGACTCCATTATTCAATCCCAAACTCCCCCAACTCGCCTCCCGAAAGATTGTTGTCCCTCCCCCACCTCAAGAAACTCAGCATTCTCATGGACCCTCTGTGTTTCGTCCTGCTGAATCACCTCTCCATCCCATCCGGGGCTTCGGTGGTCCTTCAGTCCCACTTCAGCGGTGCACGCTCCCCAATTCTAGACCATCTCCCCAAACCCCTCGACAATTTCCACAACCTCTCTCACATCACTGTAATGAACCTCTGTTTTGGTCCAGATCAGAGGGCCGTGAAGCTCAACGGACCAAGTGGGGAACTCTACGCATCCGGCTGCTGGGAACGCGAATGTGTCAGTCCATACCATGGGACAAATCAATTACTGTGGTTTCTCAACCGGTTTGATACTTCAAGGTGCCAACTGCTGCGGATCTCGCAGTACAGCCAAAAGCCACATTTCTCCAGACGGATCGTGGCATGGGCCACTTATCAATTCCTTCTTCCCATGTGCAACCTTCAAACCTTTGCATTGACCCATTGTAATAACCTACCCTTCATTCTCACCCTGAATCCCGACAAAAACCCCTCCGGAATCGTGCTGTGTCCCACCTTGGGAGAAATAATCCTCTGGATCAGTCGTTCGGATGAGCTCCACATCGACGAACTGTTGAATATGGTACAGGGTCGGGCGTCGAGTTGAAGCTCTCAGCGATCACGATCTTCTGTGCGGACATACTTGCACCAGCAAAAGCGGTATTCCCGCTCAGGAAACATGTCTCGCGTGTCGAGTACAAATTCGGCTACGTGCCACCTCGATGGGACACCCCTGGCTAGATGATACGCCATTTTTTATGTATCATAGCGCCTTTTGTGCGACTAGGCAACTCATCACCCAATTGTGATCTCCCTTCGCTCACACCAAAAGGCAACAGATCATATCGATGATGGGTAATCGTGGAATAAAACTAAACAAGGGATATGCGACGATGGTGTCAAAACTATAACAGAGGTAATATAAATGAAAAGAGGTGCGAGGGCAAAAGAAAAGACAGCAAGGAGCGGAAAACAAAAAGAGGGGGAACGGCCAAATCTCCTCTCCGAAACACATAAATCGTTCAACGATCCTCCATGTGCTTCTTCAGCTCTCCGTAGCCGGGTAGGCCGAACCAACTGGGTATCGATTTCCAAACGTCCTGTCTCGCAGCCCTAATCACGGTCCGAAAGTCCGATTTGCAAACTGCACAAATATTGAGACTGCACAACACCTTCGGGTCCGTGGCGTCCGCGTAGTCGGTGCGATCGAGCATCTCCTCCGTCTGGTTGAGGGTGAACAGAGGATCTGCGTCCCGGCCAAAGGCGATTCCGTTGATAGACCGAAGTGTGTTGAGCATGATGAAGTAGAATGCTGCTCTGCAGGCCTGGCTTTGGAACTCATGGTTCAAGCAACGCGGAGAAATTGGTGGATCGACCAGAGATTTCTCGATAAATGAGATCACAAATCGCTGTCCCTGTTCTCTCCCAGCAAGCACATTGATGGCGTCCTGGTGTGATAGGAAAACAGGATCCTTAGGGCTACCGAGAGTGGAACTGTCCGGCGTTGGGAGAGTGGGAGAGGACGTAGGCGAGGGAGTCGGCGAGTCGAAAGTCAGCGGCAGAGGGGCCACAGTTCCAGAAACAATCTTCTTGGGTCCATAGCGAGAAAGGTCATAGAAGGCGGATGGCAGCACAAACGCAAGATGGTCGATTTCCCGCGCGAGACCGATCACAAGGACGGGGTGTGGGGCAAGTTCTCTGGGAGAGTATTTTCCTTTGTCGTCGACTGCATCGCGCTCTCGTGCTTCCCACTTGTCCAAGGTCAATGGCCAATCGACCGCAAGACGGCTCAGGCAGCGGTGTCGCAAATGCTCGATGAAGTACTTGCTAGATAGACGCAGAACCGCCTCGATAGCTGGCCAGTCGTTCGCATAAGGCTTGTAGAAGTACCTGCCGACAGATAGAAGTTCAACATCACACTTTGCGAGGCGCAAACGACGCTACTCACAACCCGTCGTAGAGCGCTCGTAGCAGAAAGGTGATGTCAGATGGCGAGTCGTAGAGCTGGACGATTGGAAACCCTTGAAACGTAGGCTGATCGACAGGCTGTGGAAGAGAGAACAAGTCTCGAAAGATTTCTGAGTGCCGCTCGAGCTGCCCCCTATGCACCTTGAACGCAACACCCCCTGCGACAAGAATGACGTTGCCATCCTCGAACCAGATATCGGACTGAGCGACGATGTCAGGAGGAGTTGCCATCGCAGTTGGAGAACGAGACTGGGAACGGAAGACGTAGGGTCGAGAATGATGTGGGCTGCCTAGAGAGCAGTAGGATGTGCAAGGGAAGGAGGAGGACAACCTGTTGTCTCTGGTCCTTCAGATAGCCATGTACGAGTTCAGAGGGAAGAGAGGTCTAGGGGAAGTGGTTCACGTGACGCACAGAGAGCTGGCCGGCCCGGCAAATGGGGAAACCGGGAACAACACAAAAGGTTTATTTATTGTCTCTCGCACCTCGACCTTTCAAATTTCATCCTTGGGTCCCGCCTTGTTGTCCTGACAGAGATGTCCCGGCCAATTCTCTCTTCGTGTGGTGGAATAGCGAGGCCTCGGCAGACGCCGTCGGGAGATCGGAGGACCTTCCGTCCAGTTAGCCTCCGTCTTCCGCCTCCTCTCCGACCCAGGGTTTCGTCAGGGACTCATGGCTCTTTCTCCTTTTCTCGCAAAGCTCACTGGCTGGTGCCGCGCTGAACTCCCTATTCTTTCGCCGTCCCTTCCACTCGATAATCTCGCCTGGTGCAGATTCGTTGTTTCGTCCAAGTGATGAACGCTCCGCCCCCTTACCTACGGGTTGGGCCCGTAGCAATACACATTCGTTCTCGAGAGACAGACTACGAGCCTACTTCATTCTCAAGCGATTACCCCTCCGCTGAACCAACGCTGGACGTTCAGGGTTCGGTATTCTTGTCCCCGGATGATGGCACATCCATCCAGGTGTTGAATGGGGTGGTAAGCAAATTCCTGACCCACTAAAGGAGAACATCTTACGAGAAGGGCAATCAGGTCCCTTCCAACACCGTCAACACTCCTCCGCCGAGCTTCCCACCACCCGTGTTATCTCCGTCGCCTCCCCCACCCTCTGTAGCGTCCGCTCCTTACCCTCCAATCTCTTCCTCGGTTGCAAACGCCGACTACGTAAGCTCGTCGTAGCATCTGCGGAAGCTTGCAACTTATCCCACCTGAGCAGTTTTCCGTGTCAAGTCCGGCTCCAGCTCCTTCTGGCTTAACCTCGGTGACCCCGATTTGGAGCCCAGGTCCCCAAGCTTCGCCTGCACCGACTCCTTCGCCAACATTCCTGCAGGAAACAAAGGACTACTCCTCAACCCCCGCAATAGCTTCAACCTCGGTCCTTGCGTCGTCTCCACCATCTGGAGCAAACCCCCGACCAACCGTCCTCGCTGGCTCGATGACGGCTATTCTCTCGGATCCTAGTCTTGTTGAATCGATGGATGCCACCCCGACGAGTTCCCTGGGAGCTACGTCTCCCACCATAGCCTCAGAAAATTCCACGACCAGTAAGAACACCATGCCGATCATCGTGGGCTCGGTCTTGGCCGCGATCTTAGGTGTTGTCCTGATAGTCGCCGTTATCACTTGGTTTCTCCGCGTGCGCTCCCGGAGGAGGTCTGAAGACGAACCTTCTTGGGATCCAGAACCTAATTCAGGTCACATCCACGACAGCGATAGCTTCTTCGATTCTCCCCCGTATCGGGTTGGCCAAGACCGGATTGCGCCTCCAGCCCGACCACGCCCGCCTGGCCCAACTACCAGGTTACGCTTCGTTGAGCCGCAGACAATGCGAGTCCCTTACTCTGGCCTGGCGACCCCTGAGTTAGCGCATACGACTGGTCCACTTACTGTGACAAACTTCGTACCTGGTGACGTTCTTCTGTCCGCCAATACTAGTATCTTCATGGGAAGCCGACCTGGGTCCACACCAGCTACTCCTCAGATCGACAACTCCACTCCCCGATTCACGCGTCTACAGGATGGCGGCCTTCCCGTGCCCTGGTCTCATGGTGCTCCTGAACCAACGAAGGGGCCTATCAGTCGTCCTCGGGCTTGGCCCTCCCGCCTCTCGGCTGCCAGCTTAAAGAAAGTCTTTTCGTCATCCCCTCCAAAGTCCGCTCAGATTGATCCACTCCAACCTCGTGCCTCTGCTGCGAATATAAGGACTCATTTCAAAGGTACCGGCAATAACGATATCCAATTCCCTGAACCCGCTAGGACTGCGGATCAAACTTGGTCTGGGTCCATTCGAACTGGGATCACGAACGCTTTGAGTGCTGTGATGGGCACTGCTGCGCGACCGCAGGAATCACCAGACGGCAATCTGACTCCTATTCGTCCACGACCCAATCGTCGACTCTCCTCTAAGACTGGAGTATCTACCCTTGACAGCATGAGCACGACGTCTGTCCCGTCAACGGCAATAGGCTACACTATGGAGGAAACGAGTGAAGGTCACGGCATCGTACACATTCACTCGCTTGGGCGCCCTCGCGAGATGCTTCCTTCCAACGAGACCATCAAGGAGGAGGAAATCGAGCACGAAAGTGAAACGGACAGTTCGTCGTTGCCTGGTTCCTCAACCTTGGGCCGCTTTCCAGCGAACGGGGTCGTCATCGAGCATGCCATCCCTCGCATGCCGGACGATGTTGTGGGTCGACCTTCATCCGTGCCAAGGCTACCGACCATTCGCCCGTTATCCAGAGCGTGGACGTTGAGAAGCGAGGGGTTCGTCACACTTCCGGAAAGCGACGATGGGTATCGAAGCGCGTTCAACCAGATGATCAACGAACGAAAAAAAGAATACGATCGCCATCTCGCGGAACTCGAGGCTGTTGCCACCGAGGAAGCGTCGAGACCGACCATATCTAGAGCCTCAACGAGTCTTATGACGGAAAGCACAAATTTGTCTCGTGAGTCGAGCGTCATGATGGATGAGGAGGAGAGAAAGGCAAAGAAGGTGTTGAGAATGAGGAGGAAGCGAGCGATGGCTTTGAGCGCTACTGGGGTGGGGAATGGAAAGATTTACGGAAGGGGACGAGCCTGAGAAAGCGAGCCCGAGAACGAAGAGAGTGGATGGTTTATATCGTGCCGTTATGGGATCAAGAGTGGGGAGTTGAAATGAGATACGATAGTATGTAGAAAAAAATAGACCAACGTTCCGCGGGCGGGCAAATCAGAGAATGCGGCGAGAGTGAGGAAGAGGGGAAGAAAATAAAACTAACCCCAACGGCGGGCGAGGAATTGCAATCTCTGAACTGAACACAATTCAGAACCAACCTGTAAGACTCGCCTTGTCTCCGAGGAGCGCAAGAACGGTGGCGTTGCCCATCCCCACGACATTGGTCGAGAGATCCTCGCCATGTGATACTGGGAACATGCCTGCGGGGGCCTCCGACCGCATGCGGCAGACCTGCCATGAGTTCGATCATTGGTCACTCGAGCTACGGCCTGCATGGGTGGTACGAGATAAGTTGCCACAAGCGTCGCAGCCCTATCGCGTGCTCACAGCAACCAGGGCGATTTCACAAAGGGGCGGAACCGCTGTGTGGACCTCAAGGTGGATCAAAGCAGATGGGTATTACCACAATGCCGATGACTGCTGCTAGGTGGAGGGTACATAAGTGCGGAGTAGAAGTTGTTGTGCGAAAGCCAAGAAAAGAATGTCCTATCCAGGCAAGGTCCATCTGAAAGTAATTGTTCACTGAACGTAGGAATATCATGCTGGAATGCAGTTCCAATTGGTTCCATCCCAAACGCTCTTCGAATTAGGCCACAAACAATGTTGCCTCTCTTGACCCTTGTTGTCTATGCCAATAATAACACCAGGCGCTTCCCCACCTTCGACCCACTCAACCAAACTCAACAGGACGTTACGGTCTGTCTGACCGGTCGCATTCGTGACTCGCCAGACATTCCAAGCGCCAGGTCCGCCCGTACAGTGCCCCATACCAGGGATCATGAAAAGACGGTAAAAGTCATCAATAGAATGATACGTCTCTGTAAAAATGCGACGTCAGTCAGGATCCAGAGTGGAACACTCTGTGTCTGTGGACACGGTTATGCATTGACCTACCTGAAGCTGGGATCTTGGACGATAAGAGGTTATGGAATTCCTTTGAAAGGCCAGATGGTATCACCTGTGACCGGAAAAAACACTCGGATTAGCGAATATCGAGGTACCAAGGACTCGACAGGATAGCATACCGAATCGAGGGTACCATGGAATGTGATGACCTTCCCGCCTTTGTCCCTGAATTTACTCAATCCGTCGACAGTGTTGGACCAAGTAGAAATTCCGGCTGGGTCGACGGTATCCGCATATTCCAGATCAGTGACTGAGAATCCATCAAACGACCGCATGGGCTCTCCGTATATCGCATAGTTGTACCAGATCTACGATTGAGTACATCGATGGGTGAGTAAGGTACGATACGATTCAACTGATCAAGTAAGGGCTGCCTCACCGTGGTGAGTGTGGACATGACGCCGTCCATTGTGGATGGTGGAGTGGGATCGCTCTTAGGGAAGATGACGTCTCCATTGGTTCCGAGAATAGGGCGATAAAGTTTATTTAGCCCGTCAACCTGATCTCGGGTCAGACAAGTGGTCCCGTCGTCCTCAGGTCCACATAAGAGGGTATCTGGGTTCCATGAGCAAAGGGTCGGGTCCGTAATGATCCCATCCACCCTTCCATCGAGTCCGTCACATTGTTTGAGGATCTCTTGCGTGATGACGGTGCCCCAGAGGGGTAGTGGAATCGCGCTGGACGTATTGGCAGCCACGTAAGTGGCCCAGATACCGATAGCACCAGTGAACCGATTCCAATTGACAGCAGGAGCCCCTACAACAATACCGTCAAAGTCTTCAGGGTATCGAGAAGCGACGGAAATTCCCTCTCTCCCTCCCGCAGAACACCCGCTGTAGTATGAGTGGTGGGGCGAAATGCCGTAGTAAGTCGAGGCGATCTGTTTTCCGAGAACCGCGGAGACGTGCACCGCGCGATGGGAAAAATCGGTGAGCGATTCGATGCGAGCTGGCATGAGGAATGGGGCCGTGTCGAGGTTTCCATCGTGCCCGCCGTTCGCGGCGATCGTTGCAAAGTTGAGAGAGGAACCGTAGCCGAGGAGCACGTAATCGATGCCTTAGAATGGAAGAACGAGGATGTGATCAGCTGAGACTGGACCGGCAAATGAAGGAAGACAGCTTACACCCCCCGAGGCCGCCATTCCCACCGGTAACGACTCGACCATACCAGGTGTCCGGTAACCACATCTCGAACTTCACGGAGGACGTGGGCGAGGTGGTCACCGAGCCAATAACCCGGCAGATGGCGACTGAATTATTAGCAGTTGGCCGGGAGCACGTAGGATCCGCAGAAGTAGGGAATGTTGACCCAGCAGTGAGGTGAACAGCATCCGCGATCGTAACGTTGGGGAGGTTGAGAGAAAGTAGTGATGTGCAGCTGGCCAATGCGAAGACGCGAAGGACCAGGAGGTGTAGAATGAGCAAGGAGGTGGGATGTAGGAACATGGCGAGCGGGGTGATGAACGGCCCCTCCACTTCGTCCCCGCTGCATTTTTGAACCTATCGCTGGAATGCGATCCGAATACGGACACTTTTGCAGTTTTGTTGGTTCCAAGGTACAGCTAAAATTATTTGAAAGCGGACCGAAAGCTATAGTTTATGTGATCGTGAAAGGAACATTCGGATAGAGTGTCGGGAGATATCCTGGGATCATTGGAACTGGTCTTCGAATATTTTTTACAATGCGCCTGAAGGAACTGCCCTTCTCTGCCCCCGGTGTAGACTCCGACTCGGGGCGAATTCTAGTCTGCCGTGCCAAATGCGGTACATACTATCGTTTATACACGAAGGCGTAGAGCCGGCAGGCGGTGTAAGCACCGACTCCCAAACAAAGCCAAACAGGCGCGATCCAGACTCGGACGCGCGTACTCAAAACCCATGTAATTCCTTTCGAATTATCTACCTATGACTTCATTGGACTCGGTACCTAGTATATAAAGTAGAACTACATGTACTAGATACCAAAAGGAACGAACAGAGTTCGACTCCCTTGCTTTTCCCCGAGCGACTCAAGAACTTGTGGTCGTCGACTACCCTAACGCTTCTCTGTCAATCGGCCGAACCCGATTGATTCGAATAAGCGCCAAGCCCGCCGACTCACAGGCGGCTCAGTCAGGGAGCCGCTGTGCCACGGCAACCAGAATAAACTCCACGTTATTGTACATGAGCATTCTCTCTTGTCTGCTTGTCGCTCATGATTAGCCGAATACATACTTTAACTGTCATCTTCCTCGTCATCCCAGTGGTCGTCCCAACCACAGCTCCTCTCTACTGCCCGCTGCCAACGTACTCACCGCTTCTTCCTTTCTCCAGCGTCCAACTTCGAAGCGAAGTCTGTGTGACCCTTGGTGTTGACCTCTGCTAGGGTTTCTGGCTTATTGATGTCCCAATCAAACAGTCCGATCGCTGAGCCAGCCAGCAATGCGGACCCCAATGCAGTCGATCTTCGGGATACAAGTTGAGTGTTCATGAACACGCATAAAGGCTTACTCCCGCATCTCCGGGCGCACCACTGTGAATCCTCCCAGATCTGCGAGGATTTGCATGGCGACTTCACCGTTCGTTATCCCGCCATCGACCTTCAATTGTTTAAGATCTGCCCCGGCATCGAACTACATGCACTCCATGATCGCGTAAGTTTGGAAGGCGGTGGCCTCCAATGTCGCCCGAGCTATGTGTACCGGTGTCGTATATTCGGTGAGACCGATATCAACATCCCAGCTGCGGCAGGGTCCCATTATGGTGCGAGTAACCCCGAGAGCGCGGTGACGAAGTAGACACCACCTGTGGTGACCAAGAAGAAGCGAGAGTATTGATATCGGCGGAGCTCTTGATCACGCACATAGAATCGCGGAGCCTGGTACGCCTTAGCGATTGGAATTTAGGTGAATCCTGAAGGTCACCTCTTACCACTTGATAGCGCTGCCGGCTACCGCAACTAGGGGAGTTGAGCAGGAAATATTGCAGCGGAGAATTGTGCAACGTACTACTCCCTTCCAACGCATATACCGGGTTCGAGTCTGGCCCTGCCTGATAACCAACCTACCCGGAAATCAGGGCTAGCTGCACGTTATACGAGGGGGGTAGCCTACCGTGCCGAGTAAGCCGTTATTGCTCTTCACAACGTTATTCCCCGTGTTGAACAGTAGGAATGCTCCGGTTCCAAACGTACACTTGGCCTCTCCCTCCTGGCGGAAACATTTGTTTCCCACAAGCGCACCTTGCTGGTCGCCGATCAAGCCACCGATCTTGATACCCTTGAGCAGCCCGTGTTCAACTTCCCCGTATACCTGAGAAGAAGATACGATCTTGGGGAGGACGGATGGTTTTACCCCGAAGAATTTCAGCAGTACTGAGTCCCATTGCAAGGTCTTGATGTTCATCAACAACGTTCGAGAGGCATTTGAGACTTCCGTTACATGCAACTTCTTGTCTATTAAACGCTTCAATGTATGTTTAGAGGAACCTCTCTGTGAGGGGGGGGGGTAAAGCTCACGTAAACGATCCACGACTCGACGGTGCCAAACAGGAGATCATCTTCCTTGTGAGCTTTGCGCACAGCTTCATGATGGTCGATCAGCCAGCGTAGCTTTATGCCAGAGAAATACGTCGAAAGTTTTAAACGTAGCTCCAGATTAGCGCCCACTGTGACGGCGTGGTTTCCGGAAAGGAACCTTACATCGGATATAGCGTCCGTAGCCGAATGCACAATGAGAAAGCAGAAAGTTGTGAGGAAGGGGGAAGGGGTGGTGAGAAGACGGAGGGGTGACAGAGCAGATGGAAGACTGCGGGATATAAAAGACGGGTGACCAAAGGAATTGTGGATCGAAGGTGCGTGGATACTGGCAGAAGATGCGTAGTAGTGTATCGGTGGTGGTCGTTAGCTCGTCGTTGGGTAGTGCCATTACAACAGCATCAAAGCCATCGCGGTCATCCTTGTTCCAGTTCGTGAGTAGTGGTAGATATGGATAACTTCATCGGAGGTGTTGAGGGGTGATCCGGTCTCTAGGTGATCGACTTCTGTCGAATCGTCGTCGGATGAAACCACGAGTATCTCCTTGTCGCTTCTAGGGCTTCCCCCTGGGAGTTGATGTGGTCCAGCTCCCGCCTTGAGGACTGTGGGAATGAAAACCCTCCGGCAGATTGTGTAGTAGCGAATAAAAACGCATTGATCGTACTCTTCTGGGATTACGGCGTGGTCCACAGTTCGTGTGTACCAACCCCTGAGTGCGCCATGACCCCCACACAGACACGGATGCAGAAGTGACAGCGGGAACTCCTGCTGAGAACTCGCATTCCATGCGAGTCGTCGCGAATTCCCGAATCAAGTCAACTCCGGTCACGAGAACGGGCCTGATATTCTCCCCGTACCCCTGTTCAGGTGCAAAGTCAACCCAGGAGTCATAATGTTGCTTGATATAATTCATAAAGGTCTGTTCTCTTTCGATGTCTTCCCGGTAGGTCGGATGCTTGGTGATCAGGGCGGGGCCCTGCTTGTGGGTGAATTCGAAGGCCATCCTTGCGCCGGTGCGGCAACTCGAGAACAATGGCAGAATCGATACGAGCCCACGAAGGGCTCAGGATGTACGCGGACCAGATCTCCGATCACAAGTATTCGCGCCTCTTCATCCCTGCAAATGTCGGAAGCATTCACGGGATCGTCTTCTCTGTGGATCTTGAAAAACAGACATTTGGATACGGTGAATTCACTTGATTACACACGAACACATTTGCTTGCCTGACGGGGATCTGTGAATAGGGACTCACTCCGGGGTAACAGGTACAGCGGGGATATAAACAAATTTTCCCACAATATAGAGGTGGGCACAGGTGATGTTCGGGAAATCCTTCCACAGTACTGGGAAGACGTTGTAAATCAGACGCCAACAGGATAACAGCTCATGCGGCATCTGTGTCGTCAACTCCCAGCCCCCTCAACCGCTTCTCAGCGGCATTAAATATGCTCTCAAATAGCGGATGTGATTCGCAGGTCCGGTACTGGAATCGAAAGGAATATCCGGTGGAAATCTGGGAGCACCCCTGGTACCACGGACCCTGCTGAGGTGTCGCAATTAAGTGGGAATTCGGCAAACGTTGAGTTGGCTGCAAAGGGGCACATGAATGCGGTGTGATTCTTCTCCCTTCTGCCACTTTCATGCCTCGAGTTACATTGATACGCATAGGCTGCTAGGCTGCGGGCGAGATTCTTTAATGACAAGTCCGTTCACCTCTCGAGATATCTGGTCAATGGGTAACAGTGATCTATTAAACCCTCCCTGTGTCCCATTAACAGCTAGCCGTTAGGGGATCGTTTACTCTAACGGACATGTAGACAAAAATAGACCAACGTTCCGCAAGCGGGCAAATCAGAGAATGCAGCGAGTGAGGAAGAGGGGAAGAAAATAAAACTAAACCCAACGGTGGGCGAGGAATTGCAATCTCTGAACTGAACGCAATTCAGAACCGTCCTGTAAAACTCGTTCTCCCCGTTTCAAGGCTGGAATATTCGGCGCCTAGCTGAGGGTAAGGTGGATCATTCTCTCTGACATCTTCATGGACTGGGAACATGCACCGATGTACGGACAGTTTGTCGCGGAGGTCAACAAATCGGATTTAATGCTCTGTAGACTTCTTCCTCCGACTCAATACCGGTGGTGGCCTCCAGAAGCACGCGCACCGTGTTCTACAAAAGAGTGAACCACGGAAGATAAGAGTAGGTGGTGAACTTGACGCACCGCCACAACAGACCGAATAATGTGTAAGGAAAACCCGATCGCACTCACAAAGCTCTGTTTACAATCTCGGGGGGTTCCTCTGCCCCCCCCACCAGCGCACGGGGATGTCGTCGGTACCGAAACTCAAAGCAACAGAGGGAGGCTTGACTCGAACAACCACTTGAGCCTCGAAAACGTCCCCCTTTTTAGATCTCTGATTCGCAGAACATCTGCCACAAGACAGTTCAACGCCATCGCATTTCCAAGGAGAACACACAAAGTGTGAGAACAACTTGACAGACACCGAGTCTGCTTACATATTTCCTCGACCTGCAAGTACGCTCCTCCTTTGGCTAGAATCTTAACCACGTCGGCGGGACGTCACGGAGACGCATATATACACTTCCACCGGGCACCGTAGGTCAGTAGTAACACAGGGTGGCAATAACAGCGGGTCAAACGTGAAAGCTCAACATATAAACCGTATTTACCTTTGCGCTGCCAAAGGTGTGGCTAGAAGAGATGACCGAGGTGAATCGTTGCGATTGTAAGTGAAATACGGGCGTTTTACGCAGCAGGTTCGGCGACGTGCATGGTCCCGAATAAGTTCTGCACATCGATGGGGGACGTCTGGCAGATCGATAAGCACCAACGTCCGTTGAATTGTTGACGCGAGGACCCGACCACGGGCGTCTTCAAAAGGTGAATCAGGAGGGCGGCAATTTCGGGACCTGTTGACTGTGAACTATCACTCACGGCGAGTCCGGGATCTTCCCACTGACAGTAAATTCTTGACGTTGCGTGGAGCTTCATTCCATGCGAGCGACAGGTGACAGACAGGATCTCGTATCGATGCAAACGAACGCCATCGGGGCGCGTATGGGTTAGCGGAGTTGCCTGGAGATCAAACTTGCGGCTACAAGGCAGGTCATGCGCAAAGGCGATGACAGGCACTTGATTGCTTGAGGCTCGGGTGGGTACCACAGGACTCCCCTGAAGTGTTCCGCAACGACCAAGTGAGAATATTGCGAATTTAACCTGGGATGAACAACCGCAACCTATGAACCCTTCAGATTCAGGCAGGGCTTGGAATCCTGGATGCTGCATCCCCTTGGGCACGCGACTTCCCCAATTACAAATGTCGCAATGGCGCATCTACGGAATCCAATACCGGGGCAACCCTGCCCATGGTTGAGGGTGAAAACCGATTCACGTAATCGGTGAATCCGTAGCCACTGGGGTGGCAGCATCACTGACGCACCCAAAACATGACGAAGAATCGGGTGATGCGTATCATGAGATGCGTCCTCATCCCTGGTGAAGTTGGCATCTTTGCGGCCATGTCGGCTTAGTCGCACGCCGGTGGGGCGTCATCTCGGATGCGACTCCCAGTCGAGTTGGATTGACGGCGGTAAACTTTAGATCGGGGGGAGGGACGAGTGGGGTTTGTTGCGGGTGTGTTGTCACCGGCCCTAGAAGAGTGCGGCCGGCGTTGCACGTGCGGGTCAGGGAATGGTGAGATGACACATCGAAGCACATCTGTACCTTCGGGTACAATCAGTTCATGAAAGCCATCACCAAGGCATAGGACGACAGGGCTCAGCCTTACCGCTCAACAGTTCCGACCGATGCCCTATAACCTTGAGATCAGATGGGTGCGTAGGTGGCCGTGATCAATCGTAACCAGCATTGATTAGATCGGGGAGCTGTGCCCTGGGTATTTTGAACGGAGACAATTCGCGAAGTACGTGGGTAAAGAAGACCTAAGTAACCGAGGTACATCCGCCTTGATTCCAAAAGCACGTTGGGGAGGTGGGGGGCGGGGCGAAGGTCACCACCGCACTGATCATTTGTGATTTAGTTTGGTGTTTGTAGTTGAAACGGATGAACTTGTGCTGTCCCTTCGTTTGTCACAGCAGAACCTGCAAAGTTCATCACTATTTTTACCCCACAAGCTCCCCCGGGCATCAGTAGCCTCTGCCCCGGCTTCTCCATTCACCGGTCCCTACCTTGCGACCTCCGGTTCTAGAAGCCGCTTCCTAAAAGGAGCAGGCCACCCGCGCCCAACGGCACTAGGGAGGGTGGCCATAATTGCCAGGTCTTCGAATGAATAGGAGGTGTCTCAGAAGATGCGAATGTATGGAAGCAATTGATTCCGCACTCGCATCGCTCGAAGTTGCTCAACGCGGTATGTTCACCTGAGGTTTGTTTTTCCGGCAAATGTCAGGTTCACGACCCTGCGTGCACCGTAAAAACTACAATAACTGAAATCCAGTCACCCAAATCGACTGAGACCAAGTCGATCCATGTCGTCCTTCGGTCGTAAAAAGACTGAAATTATGTCGATTTATGTCGGTTTTCAGACAAGGAATGGCTGAGCCCGCAATTCAAGTCAATTATGACTGAATCTCAGTTGCTGCAGTTTTTTCGATGGCGCAAGGTCCCCGTATTGAAATTCCCCTGAAGCCGTATCGGAGAAACCACTCTCACGGCTCACCTCTGCCAAGCGGGTTTATTGACACATGCGCACGGGGGGGAACTCGACGTGGGCTGGTCCTGTCCAGGTCTGGCCCTTACACTGTGGGAATCGTGGGCCGAAAATCGGTCAAAGCATCTGACCAACGATCGAAAACGCCTTCCCTGTTCAGTCTGCTGAGGGGCCGCACACATCCCCAGTGAATATATGGGGTTTGGTATTAGGGACGCTTACCTATACATCCGAAAGGTTCTGGCCGGGAAGCCCCTCACAAAGAAAAAAAGGGGGGAATTATTCCGAGATAGAAGGAAACGGTCCCGTACAGCCCAGTAATCACGCCGTCTCGGGTGGCGCCTCGTACATGATGGGATGCCGTTCACATGGTGCGACCCATTCACTGAAAGGCCCAAGCAACTGGTTCGAATTCGACGGCGACGTCTATCCAGGGAGGGTGACATGGCCTCCAGGTTTTCCCGCCGCAGGAGATAGATGTATTGGTGGTCGCTCGTTGCGTAATTTCTTGAACTGCTTACTCACCTTTCTGACTTTAGGCGGTCACCTTGATGATGCCAGGGTGTGGGTAGGGTCAGGGAGGGTGGGCCGGGGATCCGAAGAAGACTAGAAGATGACATGATTGCTCGGTTTAGAGATCGAGTGACTGGCCGTCTGTATGTAGGCCGTGTTCCACAGAATACGACCTCGACTCGTTTACCTCTTAATCGCATCGGGGCGGGGCCAGGTCCTCTCATCCTCTCGTTCCCATTATCAGGCCACCAAGTTGCAAAAACTGCCGACATACCCCAGCGTACATCACGGATCGTTGACGAGCCTACAGACCGAAAACCGAACTCCCAACCTGCTTGGACCAATGGACGAACCGGTCGATGCCGCGATGCAGAGGTGCCGGACCCCAACTTGTGACCACAGCTGTAACGAACGAGATGATGACGGTCTATCGGAACCAAAACAACCAGAAACCCGCTGCACACTGTAAAAACCGTAGCGACTGAAATTTAGTCGCCATAGTTTTCACAGTGTGAATAGTTGGAAATCAGCTGTAAGAGTGACGCGGGAGAATATGGCGTCGTTGTTCGCCGGACCACATCTACCATAGATTGGGGAGGTAGACCAAGGTATTGAGAACGTCTGACAGACAGGCTCGATTTCGAGGAACTGGCGCTGGAGAGTTTAGACTCTTCCCTTGGCCCGAAGGCTACCAGCCCCTGCACTGTGGGGGGAGGTGTACAGCGCCACAGGTATAACCTCTCACCTTCGGGCGTACTGTCTTGAAGCTGACCTCGCCCGCGTCTTAGATCCCGTTAATTTACCCCACAACACACAATCGCATCCCCCCTGCTGTAATCATGCACCGATAGCCGTCGCGAGCAAGCGCCTGATTGAATATGAGGAACAGGGCGAGAAAGGGGTAGCGTTAAGTACGCGCACCCTCCATCTGGAAGCCCGCCAGCCAGAGCCTGCGGACCATTCCCTTGCAGCTTTCCCATCTCCTCACCCCAGTCCACGCGATTCGGGAGACCAACACACCATCGAAAATCATCACAATACACACGGTACAAACTACAAAAAGACGGATCCCAGGCATGGTTCAACGAGAGAACAGCGTATCCGGATCAACGGGGAGGTGGAACACCTGAAAGTCTTTATCAAACTTCCTACTTTTCCGTCCTGCCTTGAGATACACTTTGGGGGCCTTTATCTTCGGCTGTATGTCACGAGGGGTAACCAACACATAATACTTGCGGGTGTTCCGAGGGAGATCCATCGCCTCGATTCTGCACAAACCACCCTCGTTCACATCATGTTCTTTCTTGTTCCGCGTCATCTGGAACATGAGGAGGATGGGCGAAGGCCCGCCAGGAGGGTGAACGAGGAATAATGAGTCGATCGTGGGAAAGTTGGAGGTTTGGGGACGGTAGTAGTGGCCCACACGGAGCTGGACCTCTTCGTTTAGGAGATGTTCTTCTGATGCAGACAACTGGAAGACCTTTTGGTCTTTCCCCTGCTCGGAAGCGGTGTAGTTGCAGTAGAAGTAGTTCAACTTCGAAGCCGAACCGCGGCGACCGACAGGGAACAGCTGAATGGAATTCCCCTGCCTGAGCAGCTGGTGCATCCGGAGTTCAAAGACCCATCCAGCAGCGGAAGCCGAAACTGGACTGCTCCGGAAGAGATCGTAGAAGCGCTTCATCTCGGAAACTTGATCTTTAAGATGCGTGTTCCAGAGAAGCTCAAGTACGCCTTGTGAGGCGACCGTCTTCTCACAATCGGAGCGCGAGATCGGCGAAGGTTCTATGGTTGTGATGAGGTGGGATGAGTCTTGGCACTCTGGACGTTGGAGAGTAGATCGCAAGACAGGTGGGTCCATCAGCCGCACTTGAGCAGCGACAAGCCTTCGGTACTCGTCCGGTTGATGAGCATACCGGCACAACGCCCTGGGGGTTGCCCCGTACGTCTCATATAGGTACCTGAGCTGACCTTCTTCGTAGGGGCCACCAGACAAGAGCCCCAAAAATGGGCGACTGGAGAAAACGTGAGTGTCCAGAACCCCCAGAGGGTGGAGTCACATACGCTTGGAGAATCTCTGAAAGGTCCCACGTCTTCATGTAGAAGGATCGGGAGATGACTTTCTTGACCCACTCGAGGCGTGGCAGACGAGGAGATGCCGCTTCGACGACGAAGAAGGGTTTGCCCTTGCGGAATACTGGGGCGGGTTCAAAAAGGTCCTGGTTTGAGTCGACGAGAGCCCAAATTCTACCGGAATCGTGAGGTGGGAATTTTAACCGCATATAGGAAAAGCTGCTATCGTGGAGTAGAAATCGGGAGGTGCCGCGTCCGTGGAAGAGGATCGCATGGTCTTTCTCAACCTGCAATGCCGTGGGAAGCTCGAGTGCGAGCCGTCGCATGAGGAGCCACATCAAAAAGACAGATTTTCCTGATTAAAGATTAGCTCCTGTAGATGATGGGATGAGATGTGGCAAACCAATCCCAGGTTGCCCGGTAACCATAAACACTTGGATATTGTCTGCGTTTGCCGACAGAGCCCCCCGCTCGGCTTCCTCGTATTCGGAGCGTACCAAGATCCGGTCACTATCCGGGTTCCAGGCGTCAGCGATGGCTTCAGGGATTTCTATGACCGGGCGGGGGGCGGGGGCCGCTTCGGGAAGGGAGTCGTTATCGGGAAGGAGTTCGCCATCGGAAACGTCCCCGTCGTCGGAAACGTCCCCACCATCGGAAACGTCCCCACCATCGGAAACATCCTCGCCATCAGGAAGGACTTTGTCATCTCCCTTGGCTGGCTCCTGCGGCTCTGCGATTGGTAGAGCTTTCCCCCAAAGAGACTCTCGAAATGCATCCCAGTCGGCAAGATTGAGGGGCAAAGAGTCGGAAAAAAAACCGCCATAGCCGATAAGCCTGTCGATTTTGAGTTGCTGTTCGGGGGCGTGTGTTTTGAGATCATCGAGCAACATGGTGGACGAGGAGAGAGGCTGGTCGGCGTGCCGATCGTGCCGGCCGGATCGGTCAGCTATGTCATTGAAGCGTGATAAGTATTTCCCCTGTCCGCTCGCTCCGGCATCGTGTGTCATGCCGGGATCAAAAGGTAAATGACAGATCGGGGCACTGCCGGCGCAAGCGAAATTCTCCCATCTCGAAGCGATGGACCAAGCTTCAGCGTCTTCCAGGTCCAAATTTAAAACTCCAGGAAAGTCCTCTGCAGACGGCCCAAGTGCGGTAGGAACGAGTTCTCGTGCTGTTGGTCACCCAAACCACCCATTCGAGAATTCTAAAGACCTCCTGGTCGTATTGCCGAATGACACAATCGACGTGGAGGAAGAAGCCAGGTTGTATGACGAACTGCGTGCAGCCACTCAATCAGTAAGTTCTGACTTACCTAAACGTTTCGCTGAACATTCCGATTGCTTCGCACCGTTTTTTCCAATTGACCTATTCGCGTGTTATCTAGGACGACGATGACGAGAGTTACTTACAAACCCTGAAACGACATGAAAAGCGCATGTCGGTCAACTCACGACATTCGACCTCGCTCCGGGATCCCGAAAGTGGAGCGAGTTCGCCCGAGTTGGGCAAGCACGATGTTGCTCCTTCCATATTCTCCAATGACATATGGTTGGGTGACAACTCGGGTGCTTCGTCATTGTTTGCGAGGGAAGTGGAAATTCGGGGCTGGACTAGCGTGGGGGATAAGCTTGGTGGTGCTTACATCGGTTAGTGGAACGTTTGGGATAAAATTTTCGGAGACCCCGTGGCTCCTCATCGTCATCTCTTGCCGTAATGGATCTTCTGGACTGACTGTGTGTATGTACAGTGTATGAATGTGTCGTCCGGACTAAGGAGGTGAGTAAATGGTCATTCTTCTTCGGGTCCCGTCCCGTCCCCGTCCCCATTCAAGCGTGCGCGACTCTGGGTGTCGAGAAGAAGTCCAGGTCTCATTGAACCCCGTCACCACCAACTCATTAAAACTCAACGGTGATGGCTGACCTTTCCCGGTAGGGGACGGTGATACACGCCCATAAACGTTACAATGGATTCGAGGAACTCTTCATTGCGTTGCATCGCACTCTCCCCGTACGTTCGATCTCTACAGTACGATCTGTTCACCCGGGTGAGCGAAATAAGCCACTCCTGGCGCCCCCTTTTGCCATCATGGCGAATGCCTTCGTGAAACCCGTACCATCCCTCCGAGCTGAGACTTGCACCGAAAGCTGCGTACTGATCTCTGTGACCCCCTTTCTCTTTGCATCTAGCGCCAGCAACACCGCATCATCCCACCGCTCCCACCGAAAGTCTCGCTGGCGAAATACCGATCGACCTTCCTGGAGAAAAGGAGAAGGATGTTGCAACATTGGTTGTCTTCGGTGTTGCTCCATCCAGATCTTGGAGGATGCCAGGCTGTGCGAAACTGGTTGCTCGATTGAGTCTAGGGTAAATTGGGATTGGGCTCCTCGGACTCCATGCTGTGGTGTCGGATGATCATTCCTATGTATGTTGTGGATCTTTCCTGGTCTGCTACAGGTATGAAGATTCCATTTGATGGTCAACGTTGTGTGGCATCGCAACTGCGCAGCTTTGGCCGTGCTTTAGCATTATGAGACGGATTCTGTTGAGCAATTCTATATTCGAGTATGCAGGTGCACCCTTACGCTTTACCTTGAGCGTAATTACAGGCATAACATTACGAAAACTTGTGTGTTTCGCGAAGTTGTTAAAACTGAATGGAATAGAAGGGACTAGATACGGGACGGATCAAAGGGCCTTATGGGTTCGACTCGCGCTGGAGGACAGCGGATCCTGACCACACCATCGTCTTCTGCGTCCTTCTTGAGCGAAGAGGAGGAGGACGATTTGGAGATATTTCCTGGCCGGAAAGACGCCATCGTGATCTGGGATCTCTTCCCTCCCTTCCCAGCAGCCAAGGACATGACGGCGTACCCCTGATTCTGTGGGTGGTTAGCCACCGGTCCACCGCCAGATCTGACGTGCGACGGTTGGCTTCCCGGAGCTGGGGAAGGACTGGGCGACGCTCTCAGCATCGGGAACGCGCCCTCTCGCATCCTCAGCTCCTCCGCGACGAGGATCCGCTCGCCTTCCTCCTTCTTAAGTTGATCCTTTATCTCGGCGTCGACCCGTGCGATAAGTGGTTGAAGTTGTACCCGGAATGGGTCTGGGGTGGATGAGAGCAACGAGGTTCGACAAGGTGGGTGGGGGCAAGGATGGTACGGGTGGTTGATGGAACATAGAGGGAGCCCACATGTGTGGCATACGGGAGTGTAACTCGAGAGAGGGTGGATTTTTCCTGGTTGAATAAATCATCAAAAGGAAGCGCGCCGATGGCAGGAGGTCAGGTGAGATTTCGGTTGTGTGCGTGTGTTTTTTTTCGGCGGTTCACGACAAATTGAAGAACCCGAGATGGAGCATGCGGTAGGAGCGTATGGGTTGGGTACCGCATTTTCAGCTTTGGTTCTCCGGCGCGGAATGGAAAACAGGAAGGTGGCATGACTCGCCTTGACAAAAGCAACCGCCCTTCGGATCCGGTCCTTTCTGGTCAAGAGGCCCGTCCGTCCTGAGACTACGTAGAGCCGAGAGAACAGACTCGAGGCGCTTGACCTCTTGGCTTTTGGGAAGGTCGTTGGCTTGTTTGTTATTGTTTCCCGAACCCTTCTGTTTCTGTTGCTGTGGCTTAGGGGGCAACCTATCGGATGGGACACCAGTCCTGATCGGGGGGGTTTTGGATGGGGTTGGGTGCACCCAAGGTGTTCCAGAATGCATGAGGTCTGGTGTGGCTGTCGGGGGTATTTGATTCCGCTTAGCACTGGACGCCGGCAACAAGCTTGGACCCTGTCAATGCGGCGTCTGTCGAATGCGTGGTTGGATAAGAGTTAAGCCGGAATCTTACAAGCTTCAAAATTGCAGGTTCGGTCGCTTCCGGGTACCGTGGATAACCTGGTAGTGGGAGAAGAATGTTGTGGTGAGAGATAAAAACGTAGGCTACATTGATGGATCGATCGAGGATTGATCTCGACTGGTTTTACATTTTATTACTACTTTGAGGAGAAGGGACGAGATGGCACCGCCACAGCGATGGGAACAACAAGGAATCGGGTTTGGAGGGAAGGAATAGTCGATAGGGCTGGGAGGCTGCGGGAACGGTTACAACGTCCGTGAAAATCCTGTGAGCTGGAGGGTGCGTGAGAAGGGGTCTGGCCTCGTCCGACGTGGTTTCCGTTCCAGGGCGAGTAAGTAAATCCAGAGATTAGAGAGGGCCAGGTGGTACGGATGGTTGTCGGGATCATCATGAACTGTTGATTGATGGGGGGGTGTGTGAGCTGCTAATTGAGGAGCGACGTACAAGTGTCATATCACTCGATAATTGCGTAAAAAGGGGAGTTAGCGGAATGATGAAGGGTGGGTCTCGAGGTCCTTAATGTACGGTTTAGGTCGCGGGGAGGGGGGTGGCAGGGCAGGAGGTCGAGTGGAGATCTGCGATCATCTCCACCGATGGGAGAGATGTTGGGTTAGAATGCCGGTACGATGACGAACTAGCGGCGTCCTTTCGGTGAACAATGATAGCAATTTTGGACAGGCGGTGAGAGTAAAATCGTGGGCCAGGCGAGACAGTCCGGAACAGGAGAGCAGCTTCTCCGATGTGAATGCTCAGATGATTCGACCGCTGGCCGCGCAGGACTGGTATTGAATTTTTGGCGACCGGGGCCGGGGGACCGCTGAGGTTTAGGCAGGTTAGGGTACGGATAAGGTTGGGAGCAAAACGGTAGGTGTTTCACAAGCAAACATTCGGAGGGATTTGTTTGGCTTCGTGATGGGGAACGAAGCGAAACACTCTCCCTTATGGAGGGGGTGGTGGGGAACGCTCACGAGGGGGAGTGCCAGAGTGGGTTTAAGCCGCCAGAGAAGGGGATATTACGAGTTGGTGAGAACCGCCAAATGGAGGTGGGGTCTAGATAGGATACGTGGGAAGGACAGGTTGCACACGGACGCAGTAGATACATACAACGAGGAGATACAATACACTGTTCGGCTGGGGGATGGACGGACGAGGAAAGCGTGAGAGATCAGCAGCGGGGTTCAGTATGGTAACCGGGACTTTACTTGGGCGGGGGGGACAAAAGGTACAGAGGAAGGGAGTTACACTTGGAGTAGACAGGTAGAACTCTAGAGAGAGACAAAGAGACCAAGACCAGGCAGGAGAGACAGAAGGGACACACGCGAGAGAGAAAGAGAGAGAGAGAGAGAGAATTATTTAAATAAATAAATAATTTAATTAATTTTCTCGGCTGTATTTATGTCAGCGGCCGGGTGATCCGGGAGGGAAGTGAGCGCGGTGGGGATCTTTGAGTTCACATTTCGTCTGTTTTGTTCGTTGACCAGCTCATCCACTTCTTCACCGCCTTTTTTGCCGTATAAAAAAAAAGATGAAGCTGTTCGTCCTCGTCCTCTTCTGATTTAAATCTTCCGTATATATAAATCACCCTCACCCCTTCTTTCCCAACAGTGACTCTTCGCCCTCCCCCTCTCCAAAACATTCCCCATCATCACCATCAGCCCAGCCTGATCACCAGCAGCAGCAGCGCATCAGCATAAACGTCTCCGTCTCCCTCGACGCCAACAAGCAACGCTCAGACTCTTTTCATAGGTACTTTCTTTCACTCCTATCTCTCCTTTACTCCTCCTCACGAACCCCCCTCACCAGAGCGCAGGACAGACCGGACGAACGCGTCCAGTTCCCGCCTCCCCAGATTCAGTTCCAGAAGCCGCCCCAGACGTTGGCTACGGATCGCTCTTCCAGGTCTCCCCCTTCTCCCCACGTAAGTCCCCGTCGGTCGCGTCGCCCCCGCTTTTCCTCTCACCTCGTCTTCTCAGCTCCCTCCGCAGCAGCCGAGGCACTTTTACCCCCCTCCTCCCCATCCAGACCAAGTCATAATGCAGGCAGGATACGCTACCACGGAGGCATACGGGTTCCACCACCAGCCTCCCCCGCCACACTACTATGGGTCTCGATACCCCCAACCGTACCCTTCCTCCTATTCCTACCCTCCTGCTTCGTACCCAGTCCCTCCCAGCCCCATGCAGGACTTCAGGGCCCCTTACCAGTCTCAGAACTACCAGCCTCCGGCCAATAATTTGGTTGGCTACACCGACGACGCCGCGACAAAGCTCACGGACCGCGTCAGGAGGAAGTGCTACAACTGCCGTACTACTGATACCTCCACTTGGAGGCGTTCCAACCTCACCCCGGGCAAGGTGGTATGTATATCCCTCTGTCCCGTCTGCATATTCCGTCCTTGTTGATTCGCCGCTCCCAAGCTTTGCAACAAGTGCGGTCTTTTCGAGCGCACTCACCTCCGTCCCCGCCCAGAACAGTTCCCACACAAGCGGGGTCCCATGTCTGCAGGAATCACGAAAACATCCAGGACAAATTCCCCTCCCAGTGCCAAAATGTCTCCCATGCTGACTCCATTGGCCTCATCGGGATCAGTCGGCGTCCATCACCCACATTCTCATCCATCATCAAATGGTGGCCCTTCGGCTTCTCCCCCTTACCATCACTCGTCTATCACCGGCACCCCTCCGGCGCCTGGCCAGGGACTCAACGGACCCCCCTCAGAGTTTGATGGTTCCAACCAGAGGCAGATGCATCAGAGGGACTACCCCTCACCGCATACACAGCCACATCACCTCCATCAGCAACAGCCGTCTCAGTACGGAAATGGCGGTAGTTCCATTCATGGCTCGCCCCACTCGGGGTCGACCACCCTATCTTCGAGAGACGGCCCTCCTGGTTCCGGACCACAGCAGCAGCAGAGCCCACAATTGACCCTCCCATCACTCTCTAGGTCTTCTAGCCCACCCATCCCACAGGTCCAATCGGGGGCATTACCTTATTCGAGGGATAGATTGTGACTACATTCACGCTCGCCCGAGTGATGTATTTATTTCTTTTGTATACTGCTCTCTCCAGCCAACTTCTGTGTCATTAGCTTCCTCTGCCTCCCCCCCTCCTTCCCCTCCTTCCCCTCCTCCCTTGTCTTTCCGACGCCATCGAGTGGTGTGTGTGCCAAGTTTTTCGGGGGATATTTAATTACAGATACCACCTGCCTCTCTCTGTCTACTTTTCCCTGAAACGAAATTGTGTTTCTAACAAGAAAGTCGCCTTCGTCCCTTTTTTGTGCTATCGACTGCTACCTCTTCAATTCACACTTCCCTTTTCTCAGACGTTCGCCCATTCAGACTAGCAGGAGGACGTGGAGGTCCGTAGGCTTGGTTTCCATTGTCTCTCCTCAGGGGGGACTTGATTCAAGTTTCCGGTTTTGGTTTTGTTTGTTCGGTTTCCCCAGTTACTGCATAGATGTTTTTTTTCCTCCCCCTTTCCGCCACTCAAACGTCTTCGCTCTACCCCGGTTTCTTTATTTCTCCCTCGCTGCCTATCCAACCGAATATATTGTGCTTTAGCACACGCAACGTGCCCGAGCTTGAGCTTATTGTGTCCCCCAACCCTGCGCGTCCCAGGGTCCGGGCGTGGGCGGACTTTTTCGCCCGAGACCGAGAGTCGTCGTTCTCGTCCGTCGTCTGCTTCTCTCGAAAGACGAGTAGGAAACGGACTCTTCATTTGATCACTGTCCGTTATAGCCCGATCAGAACAATCGACCATCGAGTTTTTCATTTTCGTCTGATCCAGGTGTCTGATCCGAAAACTGTGGTCAGAAAGGACGGGCACGCCACCAACCACGACGCATTTCGTCCCTGTACGTACAGTCTGACGTCTCATTGTCTGATGCCCTTTCCTCCCGGCTCGAAAACCCCTATTTAGGCACCTTCAGGCTCAGGACCCGGATGAACATTCGCCTGGCGCCTGACGATTCCCAAGGCCACATGATGCCAGGTCCATCCACGCCCTCGTCCTTCTCTCACGTCAGTTTTCCTTCTTCTATTCGCCGCGGTCCATTTTACGACCGGGGGGAGCCCTCGTGATGCTTTCCGGTTCCCTTGTTCGTTATTTGCGCATTCACGTGGTGCCTACCCGCCTTCGCACATGGGAGATTCCAAAGTTGGCTCTGGGCGCTGAGCGGTCGGCTATACCATCATGGTCGCCGTGGTCGATAACTTCGGATCATCCATGCAATCTGAATCTACGCGACCGAAGGAAGTAAGTCCCTGTACCCACACTTTTACTGTGAATCATGATCCATACGGATCTCCCTCTAGGTACGCTTTCCGGTTATCAGCCCGCGAACATGCAATCGATGATGATCATATGTACAAGGGGAGGTTCCGCGGGACCGCCCCTCCAGCCGGTGGCGTCGCGGGAAGCGTTCTGGAGAGTTTCGGTTCACCGCTAGCCGAGGTCGACGGACTTGACGGAGGTTTCCGCGAACTCCCTGTTGCCATCTTCGCCACCCACAATCTCACGCACTTCCGTGGAAACTGATCGCGATGATTGGGTTTAGGTTTATCACACTCTCCGAACGTTTCAACTCCCCCGTCTTCAGCGCGGGTTGCTAATATTGGATGGGTTCGTGGGTTGCGGCTACCCGCTTCTCGCTCCGAACAAGAGCAAGTCACGATACGGGATGATTCTCCCGCGCAACTACGCGTTCACGTAAAAGTACAGATGAGTGTCCTATTCTGCAGCATAACGCCGGCGTACCTTATCGTTCCAGGGACGCCTGTGGAAACGAAGCTAGCCCTTGGCCTCGATCTTTTGTGTGCATGGGAATTTCTTCAAGGATGTATTTGTGGGAGCATCACCAAGAGACACATGCGTGAGGTCTCGTTCACTGTTTTGCATTGTGGTGAGTGTATACTACTCGACTCCTATCTATCTGCCAAGCTCACCCCCTGTTCTGCAACCGCCACACCCTCAGGGCGTATAAATGATACCATATTTCCGTATTTCACCTGGTGGTTGGGAGGGCGATTTCTCGCTTCGGCCGGTTTCCTCGCTTGCCTCGGCGTGCCGGTAGCTCGCGGGGGCCGAGCACGATCTCACCCTGGCGCGTTTGCAGAAGCACGGCGAGTTTCAGGCCCATAGTTGGTTGCCGCACATCCCGACACGGCGAGACATTTTAGGACGTTGAAACCCCATGCGCTCAACTTGGGTGTGAATGTGGGTGGCGTTCTTGGCGTCCCTCGACTGAATCGCAGGGTAAACTCCCCTTCCCTTCTTCCGCGTTCTGGGACGTGCGTGAAAGTAAGATTGCAGATCCCTGAATCTTTGTGCTTTACAATGGTATACTGCCATCAGGCATCTTGCATCAGGTGTCAGATATCCTTCTCTGTTCCTTCTTTGACCTTCCCCAGATTCTCGGGCTAATTTACGTACGTGGATCTCAGATGTTTCATCGGTGATTTAATTATTGGCCTGTTCGATCGTTGATCTCGTCGAACGGAGGCGTTGTGCACGCTTGGTGAGGCCTTGAAGGTTCGGATTTAAGGTCATCTACGGTGTCAATGCGTCAGGCTTACCACTTGGCTTCATATTATCAGATCATTGATGTATCATGAGGCGCTCTTCCTGCAGTAGGGCGACCGAGTCGTGGCCGATCAACTTTACAGCCTGCTGCAGTGTCAGCACATTCGTCGGGGCGGAGGTGTTTCCATTTTCTTCTTAGGTACGTAGTCTCACGTAGTGCCGTGTGAACGTGTATCTCTGATAACCAATTTAAGTGCGAATGAATGGCCATCTCTCACGATTGTTCCCTTGTCAGTGTTGCGGCTATCCCCCCCTCCTTTTGAACTTGAGACTGGATTCTCCAGCCTACGATCAGGGCTCTTGAGTGCGTCATGTGGAACCATGCATTCACATCGTGACGCGTGAGATAGTACCTCCCTTGCGTATTCCACTCTCTTGTCTTCCACGAGGAGCTATGGGTGCACATCACCTTGCCCTCAATCCAGTTGGCTCCTGGACCGCACCCCGAACCCTCGCAAAACGTAGGACGCCCATCACACTTTCCGTTGGCGTTTGGAGCCCAGAGTGGTTATATCGCACACACACGCACACGACGAGAACTTGTCAAAATTGATCTTGAACTACCGACGATACCTTTACATTCTCGGACGCCATCAAGGGTGATGTGCTCGGTCCATTCTCCTACGGCGCTCACAGATCCAGATTCCCTACAAGATGTAGCACTCCTCCAGTTCTAGGGAATCCATTGCGGTCTCGAAACCCAAACGGTTGTTTTGCTTTGTCCCGGAATATGATGGTAGTTCCTGACAGTTATCTCGTTACTCAGCCGCTTTCATTGGACGACTTACTCCCAGTGGTCTATTGGAACCACTCATGCCTCCCAACGCCCGCGCATCTGTGGTAGCATTGGCACAAACCACGTCCTTATTACATCCCACCGAGTATTGATACTTGAACTCTTCCCTCACAAGAAATGAAAATGACGACCTTCTAGTGTTGAAAGCGGTGACGCTATGATGGACAAGGTATCCCCCCCGCTCAACGAAACACCCGAGAGAAGATGATTCTATCTCCAACGTCTTTTGCTTGAAGAGGATGGGGCTTTGGTCCGGAAGTGTGGTAGATCGGCATGGATACAATGGGCTTTGGGCCGGCCGGGGTTTACCACGGTACAAACGAAAATCAGCTGTGTCGCTTTCCGTGCACGGGATGCGCCGTCTCTACCAAAAAAGGCAAGACTCAGGCTCTTTTGGCATTGCCGGGTGTGAATATCACGTGAAATCAAGCTCCCCCATAAACTCGGTGGGGCAAACTGGCTCGGGCTTGTTAATCATCACCACCTCCTCGTCAACTCCCACCACCATGTCGTTTTCAAACATCGCTTCCAACCTCTTCTCTAAAGGCGGAAAAGCTCAGGTTCTGAGCCAGAACGACAATGACGTTGTCATCGTCGCCGCTGTTCGCTCGGCGATAACCAAGGGCATGAAGGGAGGTCTTAAGGACACCAGACCCGAGGAGTACCTCTCTGTTATCCTAGGTGCCGTCTGGAAGAAGGCCGGCATCGACCCCGCTCTCATCGAAGACATTTCCGTTGGAAACGTCCTCCCACCCGGCGGAGGTGCCCTCACCGCTCGCATGGCTGCCCTCGCTGCTGGCATCCCCGAGACGGTCCCCATTAGCTCCACCAACAGGCAGTGCAGCTCCGGTCTTCAAGCCGTAAACACGATTGCTGCTGAGATCCTTTCTGGACAGATTGACATTGGAATTGGTGAGTTTGTCGCATAAATGCGCCGATATATCCGTGAAACTGAGTGTCGTGATCAGGCGCCGGTGTCGAATCGATGACTCTTGGTTTCTTCAATCCCTCTTCCCAGCCAGAGGCTATCTCGGAGAAAGTCCTTGCCGTCCCCAAGGCTCAGGAGTGTCTTCTTCCCATGGGAATTACCTCTGAGAACGTCTCCAAGGACTTTGGTATCAATCGTCAAGCACAGGACGAGTTCGCTGCCAAGTCTTTCGTCAAGGCTGCTGCTGCTCAGAAACAGGGCAAGTTCCAGAGCGAGATTGTTCCCCTCACTGTCAAGTTCGTTGATCCCAAGACGAAGAACGAGTCGGAAATTGTTGTTGACAAGGATGACGGCATCCGAGACGGGGTCACTGCCCAATCGTTGTCCAAGTTGAAGCCATCGTTCGCCGAGAACGGCTTCTCCCACGCCGGAAACTCGTCCCAAGTTTCCGATGGTGCTGCTGCCGTCCTTCTCGCCAGGCGTTCGGTTGCCAAGAAATTGGGTCTCCCCATTCTTGGCAAGTTTGTCGGTGCTTCCGTCGTTGGTGTCCCCCCGAGAATCATGGGCGTTGGTCCCGCCTACGCTATCCCCAAGTTGTTGGGGAAGCACGGAATCACCAAGGATGATGTTGACTTCTACGAGGTGCCGTGTATCGGTCGCGGAACCGACGGACTTTGGGCTCACCTGTTCTTGTTAGATCAACGAGGCGTTCGCTTCACAGGCTCTCTATTCCATTGACAAGATCGGAATCCCACACGAAAAGGTTAACCTCTGGGGTGGAGGAATCGCCATTGGTCACCCCCTCGGCTGCAGTACGTGCCCAATGTCATTCTCATCGTGGTTTAGGCAACGTTCTCATCGGATGACTTGCAGCCGGCGCCCGTCAAATTGTAACCGGCCTTAGCATCGCCAAAGACACCAGCCAAAAAATCTTTGTTACTTCAATGTGCATCGGAACTGGCATGGGCATGGCCGCCCTTTTCGTTAGCGAGCAGAACTAGGGGGGTTCTGTGTGGAACGTTTACGACCCCTCATGTACATATTCGTCATATCAGCCCCATGTTGTACAAAATCACAGGTTCATCTATCGCTTTAATATGCCTAGTTGCTGTCTAGGTTTTGGTACTAACGTCAAAGATTCCTTAGTTCTGGCAGCTGATGGCGGTGGGCGTATCGGACCAACCGAGCGTCGGTACCGGTCAACGGTCGATGCCGGTGTGTGAGAAATTGATATGAAGGTCACGGGGCATGCTATATATAAGGGAAGGGATTGTTTTTTTCTCTTCTCATCGAAAGTTTCACCTCGCGAGTTGATATTTGGGGTCCCGTCCGCTTCACGTTTCGACGGAGGGACCTTGAACTTTTTGACGAAGGGAGACAAACGATCCGCTTCCCAAGATCGTGCCGATTTTGTAGATATCGAAAGCGACCCGTAAAGCGGATACAAGTCCTTGACGGCCGTGCAGCGTTTGTAGGGGTAGCAATAAAAATATTTTTGGGATATTTGCTCACGGGACATATCGGTCGGCACTCCCGATGGCAGATGGATGCGAGTTGGTCATGTACTTTTTTTTTTCTTACCTATCCGGCCGATGAAGGATATTGAATTGCGAGTGCCGTAATACGGGCTCGGACCGTGGAGCAAAGGCGATATGCACCGAGGGGAATGAAGAATTTGGCGGAGTCAGTGTGCGTCGATTTACCTCTGTCTTCGACTCTATACAATGTGGAAACCACCTGTCTGGCAGCGGACGCGAACAAGCGACAGCGCGCGGATTGCCTCTCGACCTGCTCATCAGCCAATATTGGGACTCTACTCTTCAGCCCCCTAAAACCCCTAACCCAGCCCACGGCTTCGCGCAATACGCTTATATACAACCAATTCTTGCCCCTCGACGGAGGGGGGAAAGTCTCCGCAAAGGTCAGACTACTGGTATTCTCGTCATCGATTGAAACGCTTTCGTTGGCATTGAGACCACGGAGATAAGCGAGCATAGAGCCATGCGTTCTCTACCACGAGGTGCCACGTACGTTTCGCTAGGCTGTCCGTTACCCGCACGGAATGAGTGATGCACACTCAACGCACGACACACCATAACGGCCCCCCCCCCTCCTCCTTCTCTCCTGTTCGGTTGATCCCGAGCCGATCTGTCTGTCCCGCAGCCTCCGACCTGCGATAATAAAACTGCGATACTCCCCCAAGCCCAAGTCAACGGTCTACGCCCGACGACTCTCGGATGACCGCCAGATCGCTCGAGTCCCCAATTCTATCAGGTTTTTAGGGATTCCACGTACGCAGGGTCAATGCGATCTCAGGACCTCTTTCCAATTCACCGTTCAAGCTCATCGTTTTGATCAAGGGGAGGTGTACCGCCCTCTTCAGCCCTCGGCGTCGGCTCGCTTTAGCATATTTATGACGGCCGGATTGCGTGTATCCAAAAGTCGTCTTATCACCGTTTCCCCTACGGCCGTTAAATCCCTCCCCCTTTGGTTGGCAGCAAGCCACGCCGCGTTTATATAAGAACCTACCCTCTCCCCCCCCCTCGCCCTTCGCGTGCCCGTACTTGCGGAACCAGACCCCATCACGGATCGAGTGTTATCTCAAAAGCGTGAACTCCACAACCCTCATCCCTCCCAGTGCCTCCACTTCCATCTTCCTTCTCCCCCTCTTCCCCCCTTTCGGGCTCATGGACCGACCGCCTTCCAAGACTCTTCTCGATTCACCAAGGCAGCCACGACGTCGCGGAACAACCCCTTCCATCTCCGAGACCCCTCATCCGTCTCAACCTACCCCTGTGCCCGGATCGACAAGCACCCCCTTGCCCTCGATCCGACATTTGCATCCCAATCTCCCGCCCCCGAATCAATACCTCGGACATTCTGATCCCCCGGCTTACCCATCTCCTTCTTTCGACCATCCGCCGCAGCCGGGTCATGTCCGATATCATCCCGCTCACCAGGATCCGGGCAAGGAGTTATTGCCGATCGAAGAGTCAGATTCGGACAAGCACTCCTCTCCCCCGCCAAAGAAGAGGCGCAAACGGCAGGCACTCAGCTGCACTGGTCAGTAAATTTTCTCAGACCCTACTATGAAACCAGCGGCTGACAGCCATCAACCACGTTGTTTGTGCTATGCATTCTCGTTATCCGCCTTAATTCATCCCGTGCCACGCGCCAAAACCCGAAATCAACTAACTCCTTCCCGACCACCCGCACATCAATCTGCCTCCCTTCTTACACGCTTATTTACGTGTTCCTGGACATTCAGAATGCAAGAGGCGCAAGATAAAATGTGACAGGTGCGATACGCTTTGTCTCTGGGAAGTCCCCTCCTCTCGCGGATCGCTGATCTTGGGGTAAATTTCTCTTGGTCGATCCCCAGAACTCAGCCTTGCGGACCGTGCGCACGCCGCGGAGAGCAGGATAAATGTCAATGGCATCAGGTAGAGACAAAGTGAGCGTTTCTTGACGTTTTTCCCGTGTTTCAACTTCATGTTCTCATCGAGGGCGTCCCGCAGCGACAAATATATCACAAGGACGGAATACGATCAGCTTAGAGCCCGAGTTGACCATCTCGAATCCATTCTCGCTCGCATCACAGGCGCTGGTAACGTCCACATGCAGGCAACAATGGTCGCCGCGCCCACCATGCCACCGGGCGCCGGTCCCTCCAACCACCCTCCATACGTCCATGGGAGATCGACGTCTGGTTCATACGGCATGGCTCCCGAATATGGCTCAGATTCTTATTCGGTACCTACACGCCCTTCCGTGACAGCTCTTCCATCATCCTCGCGAACTACCCTATCAGGAGACATTAATCCGCCTGTCACAGAACGCGAGATTCCGGCCAGCAGGCAATACCCACATCCCCACCGACCGCCGTCGAGACAGTACAGACATACGTTAGGCCCTGTAACCGCCGCGCCGTCGTATGGGAGCACCGAAGGAACTGATGAGCGGCCAAAAAAACGCTTCGCGTGGACGCTGCAGGGCGTGCGTCCGCGCCAGTCCCGTCTGGTGGTAGATCTGGCTCGACAATCACAGCTCTACAGCACCCTTCTGCCCTTCCTCTCCCTCCTGGTCTACATCACCCACCTCCTAACCCTCCGCCCTCTACCCCCGGTTCAACCTCGATCGTACCGTTGGAAGTCACTCCCGAGAACTACAACCGACCCCCTTCGTCAGGGGGGCCACGGCATAATCGGTCGTACAGCGATTCAATCGCCCCTTTGGTTGTCCCCTCCAAACGCCCTCGAGATGGTCGATTCGAGTTGCCCTCCCCTGCTACAGCCGGTCACAAACGACCCTTGCCAGACGCATGAGACCCGACAGTCTTGCTTCCTTGGGTTAGGGTCCATAAACCGCCTTGGTGTGGTCGGTTGAAGAGCCGACGGATGGTACCCCCCCCTCTACCTTCTCAATTCGCGCTTCACACTTCCCTCCCACTAGCCCTTGACGTCTCCAGTCTTCTAGACCGTGGTACCCCTTCACCATTGTATCGAGGTCCGGTACGTTATTATGAATAATGTTTATGTCCTCCCTGTCCTTTTAGCCCCTGTTCATGACTGTTTGAAACGTCTCTGGAATGCCGTGGAGCAATAGACATACAGATCCCATCCACGCCACACACCCATACACACACACCTTATCTGTCACCGCTTGTCATCTTGTATCGAATTATGTCCGTTGTTGCCACTATCGTATTTTCGTTTTCGGAGTATTCCTTCGTTGTACAACTCGATGTTTATTTTGAATCCCATCCCATATTCAGCTCGTATAACCCTTCCCGCGACAAACCACACTGCGACTTGCCTTTATCACGTTCATAGCTTCCCGAACCCAGCCACACTTCATCGACTGCGGGTACGTCCCAATGTATTTATACACGATTTACACACGGCGAACACTAGGGTACATCAAGCAAGGGCGCGGATCGAAGCGAACAGCAAGAATGGTGGTAATAGAGAACGACAGGGGGGGGGGAGTCACAAAACACAAATATATAGGGAACAGAGAGCAGGGAGGGAAATGGGGATAGGGGACCGACGACACGAACCCAGATAGACAGCGAATAAATAGGAGTGATAAGGGAGAAAGGAAGGACGAGATGCCATCATAGGGACCTATCCATGATAGTCTTGATCATGGCGGTCCCGACCTTAGTCGCCTCTTCGAACCTCGATTCGAAGAAGTCAGCGGTTTCACTAAACCGCCGCTGGTACAGCCCAAAGCTTCCGTAAGAGATGCAACGACTCCATTCTCCAGCTGCGATCACGAACTCTAGATCGTCGGAACGGTGGGACATATTGTAGATGGCGGAATGGATTGCACCGTCGAGACGGGATTGCGAACGGAAGAGAATCTCGGCGACGCCAATCCACATCCGGAACAGTGGAGTCGCCGCGAGGTCGAGGTGGACAAATGGTTGGATATTGAGTTGTGCCCAACAGTCGACCATAGCCAACAAAGATAGATGAGAATTGATATCGTGACGTGGGGTGCGGTTGCTGTCGACCTTGCCGTCGATCTTGTCGTTAATAGTGTCGAACTTCCCGAAAGTTCGTTGAGTAGGCGAGGCAGGCGCACTGTTTACAGGCGAACTTGGGTTGTTCGGAGGAGAGTGGCGCCCGAGACTGAATTGGTCAAGGATGTCCTCCGACAACAGCAAGGGGCGGCGCATCTGGGCGGGTCCGAAAACCTTATCCCGAGCTGCGTAGATCCGTTTCCGCAATCCTTCTTCGTCGACGTTGAGCATGAGCTTGAAGATCTCCAGGGTACTCCGAGCGTACTGGTCGATTTGGACGCGTGCCGCCGGGTTGAGGATGGCGAGACCGGCGTAGACGTGCCACTGATTAGAGTATATGCGCAGCATAATGTTCACCTTGACGGTTTCGATTCCTCCAACGTATTTACCATGTTCCCAGGGATATTGCTGTGAATTAGCCCACGCCGTGCCCATGCTGCAAATAAATCGTGGTATATGGTTAGCGTTACAGCCAGCAACCATGAGGATGATAAATGATGCGAGGGGTTGATCCCACGATTACCAGAAAGGGTTCGTGCTCTTACCTGAGGAATGCAGCGTGGGTGACGGCCTGGGTGTTCGCAGTCACTTCGTCATGCTCCTCATATGATAGGTAGACGTAACGGGACTTGAGATGACGTAAGATGTTTTCTACGAGTCGAAGATCTCCGTCAGAAGCCCGATGTTTGAGGAGGACCTTTTAGATTGATGCGCCTAGGTTAGGGGCGAAGATAACGCACAACAACTTGGCGAAGGACAAACCAAGGGTTGGCCGACCGGGGACACGGTGGGACCGTGCAGTGAGTGACACGATATAATGCTCACGTCGCTGGGAAGCCACCTCTCGAATGATGCTTTCTCAGGAGTCTTCACAGATGTCTGACCAGAAACAATTGCGCCGATTTTTGTCGCTGCGAAGATGTGTTAGCGGACGTCCAGTAACAGGGCAGGGGCTTACATGGGCCGTATTGAGCGACAACGTTATCGAGGAACTCTGCCTCGACCGAATACATAATGAAGTCTGAGATTCTTGAGACGAGGTGGCCATCTCGTAAGACAGTAATGGTAGGGACATCTAGGGGTCGGAACGTAAGCAAGAGGAGACAGATGGTACCTGTAGAGAGACAGGGTGACACCTTTATATTTTTCCTTGAGGGCGTCATACTTCCTCGGCAGATCAGAGACGTAAATCCTGTTGGGGTCCATCATCCAGCTGGACGAGCCGAGCTTAGTCACAAGTGTACGCACTTCTTCCATCCAGCGTCTGCCAGTTGTTCGGCATACATCGTGCCCATCGCACCCATACCAATCAGACCAATTACCGGCTGTTCCTCGACGGGAGACTGGGGAGTGACGTCTTCGGGAAAGGCCATGAGATTTTTCCGGAATCGATAGTTTTTTGGGAGTCGGGAAGAGAGGACGGAAGGGTGGGAAGGAGGAAGGATAGAGATTACGGAAAGATTAGGGATTTATACCCTCGAGCGTACACTCCCCAGTTCGCAGGGAAATCTTTGCGGAGAGATTTCACTCCAGGGACCGGTCGGAAGGGCACGTGATACAGTGATCGAGTGGTCCTTGACGCAAATTTGCAACATCGGGCCACTGCGTTGTCGATTCAAAGGATTTGGGGCCAGATTTTTTTCCACCCCTCGTATCTGCACCTAAAACCAATTTCCACACTACAGGATCTTATTTTCTCCTTTTGTTGCATTGTAACAAGGCATCCGCGTGTCGGCCAAAATTTCAGCGACGTGAATGATGCTGAGCTACCCAATTTGGAAGGTACAGTCACACTCGATCGTCACAAACGTCACACAAGCTACACTCCGTTCGCAACAATTGCTTTTGCACGGGCCATCAACCCTCAACCACCCCTGTCCTATTTACACCCCTCCTCGCTGCCTGCGCACGTTCTGAACCCATCCCGCCATTTTTCTCATCTTTCTAGGTTGTGTACTTCTCGGCATGGAGAAAATGAACATTGCTGAATGTGTGACGACGAGTGTCACACGCTGTCACACGCAGGTTTGCTGTGCGCTCGTGTTGGGGATGGATTCAATCGCAGAGCAACGAGAACGCACTTTTACATGTCTGTATTTTTTTAGAACCAAGCCATTGGTGAGGATAGTGCACTGTAGAAATATTTAGTTGGTCGGTGGGCCCTACTGTGCGCAATAAAATCATGTGTAGTTTGATGTTCTGTGATTTTCGAGTTAAATGCGTGATATCCCAGCAACCAGACAGAAAATTTTCAAAAGCTATCTACACAGGCCTCCGGATGCATGGAACATTATGTTACCCAAGTATCGGAACGAAATTTGAAGTCAGTGCGCTCCGGCGGCCAAATCATTCAAGGAACCCTCGTTCAAGGACCACTCGATCACTGTACGCCTGCAGAGAAATCAACGGTCAAGGCCGTTTCTACGCTCGAGTTTATCTTCTACTACACTCTATCATAGCGTCGGTATTGGGACACCCGCTGTATCTTCTTTGCCGAACTTTTCGCTCAGCTGATCTAACAACTTTCCCAACTCCTTGGCCTCGTTGATAAGCATCCGCACATTCGACGGCTCCTCCGCCTTGACAGAAACTGGAGGGGGTGCAGGTTTCCGGGACAACCTATTGACTGCATCATCAACAACGCCTTGCCATGTAGTTCCTTCCTTGGCCAACAGATTGTTCAGTTCATCCTTGATTCGTCGGCATGCACCAGCACCATCGTAACCGAAACTGGTGTAGATCTGGACCAGTGATGCTCCTGCTTTCGCGTACTCCAAGGCGTCACCACCTGTTGAGATGCCTCCGCAGCCAATTATTGGGATGGACGCAGGGATTTGGGGCCGGAGGACCCTGAGCGCGGCAAGAGTGTATGGCTTCAGCGGGTTGCCAGAAAGACCCCCTTGTTCTCCTTTGTTCGCTACACAGCAGTTTTCAGCACCAGGACCGCCCATTGCTCAAATGAACGTACAGTTTATGAGGCTTGAGGGCCGTGAAACAGTTGTGTTGCTGACAATGACCCCGTCAACCTCGCACTCCCTGATAACCGAAGCAATGTCCAATAGTTCGGGCTCGCTCAGGTCTGGAGCGATCTTGACCACTAGCTTGGGTGCTCGGGTAGCATGGGTAGCCGAAACGACCTTCTTACGAGCAACATTCACTCCATTTAAGAGATGTGTCAGCGCAGAGCGCGTCTGTAACCCCCTGCACATGTTGTAACCAAGTGAAGAACTCAGAGAAAGATGGAAACTTACCTAAGCCCAGGAGTGTTTGGACTGGAGACATTAATCACCAACACATCGGCATACGGGCCGAAGGTTTCGACTCCGGACATAAAGTCAGCAATCGAATCGGCAGGGGATGTCTTATTTTTGCCCAGGTTAACTGCAAGGACGGAGCGAGGACGCAGAGATGCGGGGACATCGACGTTTTCGGGTTGGAACGGCGAAATCCGGGCTCGCAGCCGTGAGAGGACTGATGCGTGGCCATCGGATGAGAATCCATACCGGTTGATCAATGCGCCGTCTTCTGGAAGGTGGAATACCCGAGGCCGAGGATTGCCTGGCTGTCGAATGTGTCAGGATTACGCGACTTCTGGGAAGACGATTCCTACTTGGGGCTTCGGTGTAATACTTCCGATTTCCACCCAGCTGAATCCGAGGTCGAGCAGCCCTGTTGGAGTCCGGTCAGCGAAGTGAACTCGAGAATATGAATCCGGCCGAACCGTCAACAGCCTCCCCGTTTTTGTCGAACCCTGCAGCCAGCCCGACTGGATTAGAGATTTCTGTTCCCCAAAGCTGACTTGACAACGTTAAAGCGTGTTTCCGAAGCAGAGTGAGTCGTGAGTACCTCCAACTTGAGTCTTTCGTCGTCAACCTGAGTATCTCGGGGTCCAAAACCACTCGCGAGGGCGCGCACTGCGACCCTATGCGATGTCTCTGGATCTAGAGCGTATCGGAGGGTGGGGGCGATGATGTGTCGATGAATTGCCGACCGGGAGTCGAAGTAGTAGACGGCGAACAGTCCGGCTGAAACAGCAAACGCAGTGGTATAGAGTCCCTTCTTCAGCGGGTTCTGTGGCGCTCGCGAACTTGTGGATACGAGGCGTGCCTGAAGTGTGGACCGAAACACATGGCCAGTTCTGAGTGTAGGGTGTCGCAAGGTGAGCATATGGGTCACACCTGTCTGAGTCCAAAAAGTCCCCATTCGATCATTCCATAGACAAGCGCGCTACGACTACTCGAGATACTGGCAATAAGGGCGTACAGCGAAGAGAAACCTAAACGCGACATACATACATGATGTATACATGATACGGGCACGTTCCTATGTTGTTAAATATAGCTCGGGGATAAATAATGAATAAAAACGATCTCAATGTTCGATGGATCTGTGGTCAGAGTTGTCATCCCCACACCCACTACCTTGTGTGGATGTAAATCCAGGAGAATCGAGAG
>Ga0307517_10001099_pt1 | contig 45677 bp, 42 predicted proteins | sample 23_EM_MG_FD_194515 | JGI IMG/M metagenome (GOLD analysis project Ga0307517, IMG submission 194515) | Populus trichocarpa ectomycorrhiza microbial communities from riparian zone in the Pacific Northwest, United States - 23_EM | ecosystem: Host-associated > Plants > Roots > Unclassified | place...
TGCTCGGGGCGATGCGCTCGCCGACGAAGGCCGCAAGGTCAAACAGGCCGCCTATTCCGTGCAGCACCAAGCCTGGTCGAAGGCCAATGTCCCCGACCCGGCCGGACGCCTCAGCCGCGTGAAGCGGATCTCCGCCGCCGGTTACCAGCCCGCCCGCGACGACGCCGGGCGTCTGCAGTCCTCGCTCTCCAACGGCGTGCGCCGGCCGGGCGCGCCGAGCGCGCTGGTCGCTCGCGGCATGGCGGTGGCGGCGCTCTCCGTTCTCGGCGAGGATGGCAAGGCCCGCGCCCTGATGAGCGAGCCGCGGGCCGGCATGTGCCTGCGGATGGCCAAGCTCAACCTCTACCAGTGCCTGGCCAGCGCCGGCCCGCACTACGAGGACATCTACTGCCTGGGCCAGCACGCCATGATCGACCCCGGCCAGTGCGTCGTCGACGCCACCAAGCCCGCGCCCGCGCGTCTGGCGGTCACCCAGGCGAGCTACCGGCGCTAGCGGCTCACAGCAAATCCCGCAGCCACGCCACCAGCGGCGGATCGGCCGGCGGCATCGGGTAGTCGGAGAGCTTGTCGGGCTTCACCCAGGCCATGGCCTTGTGCTCGCGCGCGGTCACCTGGCCCTCCCAGCGCCGCACCAGGTAGAGCGGCATCAGGAGGTGGAAGCTCTCGTAGGCGTGGCTGGCGAAGACGAAGGGCGCCAGGCAGGCGTGGGTGACCACGATCCCCAGTTCCTCCTCCAGCTCGCGGATCAGGCAGGCCTCCGGCGTCTCGCCCGCCTCCACCTTGCCGCCGGGAAATTCCCACAGGCCCGCCATCGCCTTGCCCTCCGGCCGCTGGCAGATCAGCACGCGGCCGTCGACGTCGATCAAGGCCGCTGCGGCCACCAGGACTATGGGCAGGACGGGAGGCTTTTCGGTCATCCCGCTTCATTCCCGGCCTGCGTCCCAAAGGCAACAGCCACGGCTATTCCAAGCGCGTGGGTTGACATTAACGGACCCAGCGCCGATGTGCAGCCTGCGCCAATTGCTATGGCGCTGTCGGTGTTCCAGCCGCGTGGGGTCCTCCAAGTCGAGGGTCCAGCCTGTCGAGCGCCGTAAGCCATAGATCGCCCATCACGCGGGGCGCTTCCCCAAAGACCCGCGACCTCCGCGCCCTCGATGTGATCGATTGGGCGCGCTCGGCGCATATGTGAGATAATTTTTTGACTCAATTCACCGATTTCGGTCTTGCCAAGCCCCTGCTGCGCGCACTGGGCGACGAAGGCTACACCGAGCCCACCCCGATCCAGGCGCAGGCGATCCCCGGCGTCATGGAAGGCCGCGACCTGCAGGGCATCGCCCAGACGGGCACCGGCAAGACCGCCGCCTTCGCCCTGCCGATCCTCCACCGCCTGGCCGCCGAAAAGAAGCAGCCGCTGCGCAAGGGCGCCCGCGTCCTGGTGCTGTCCCCCACCCGCGAGCTCGCCAGCCAGATCGGCGAGAGCTTCCGCACCTACGGCAAGCACATGGGCGTCAGCGTCGCCGTGATCTTCGGCGGCGTGAAGTACGGCGCCCAGCACAAGGCCATGGCCAACGGCGTCGACATCCTCGTCGCCACCCCGGGCCGCCTGCTCGACCACGTGCAGGAAAAGACCATCACGCTGGCCGGCATCGAGATCTTCGTGCTCGACGAAGCCGACCAGATGCTCGACCTCGGCTTCGTGCTGCCGATCCGCCGGATCGTCGCCCAGATGCCCAAGGTGCGGCAGAACCTGTTCTTCTCGGCCACCATGCCGACCGAGATCGGCAAGCTGGCCGGCGAGCTGCTGAAGGATCCGCTCCGCGTCTCGGTCACCCCGCAGGCGACCACGGTCGACCGCGTGAACCAGCGGGTTCTTTTCGTTGAACAGTCGCGCAAGCGCGCCTTGCTCGCGGAGCTTTTCGACGACCAGGGCTTCAAGCGCGTCATCGTCTTCACCCGCACCAAGCGCGGCGCCGACCGCGTGGCCCGTTCGCTTGAGCAGGTCGGCGTCGACGCCGCCTCGATCCACGGCGACAAGAGCCAGGGTCAGCGGGAACGCGCGCTGGCCGACTTCAAGGCCGGTAAGGTCCGCGCCCTCGTCGCCACCGACATCGCCGCCCGCGGCATCGACATCGACAGCGTCAGCCACGTCGTCCAGTTCGAACTGCCCAACGTGCCGGAAAGCTACGTCCACCGGATCGGCCGTACGGCGCGCGCCGGCGCCGACGGTTCGGCCGTGGCCTTCTGTTCGGACGACGAGCGGACCCTGCTGCGCGACATCCAGAAGGTGACGCGCCAGACCATCCCGTCCTTCGACCGCCGCAACGACAAGCAGCTGGGCGCGGCAACCGCGGCCATGCCGGAACCGCAGGGCGTCAAGCCTGAGCGCGCCGACACCCGCGGCCAAGGCGGCGGCGGCCGCGGCGGCCCCAAGCGCAACCGCAACCACGGCGGCGGCGGCAACTCCGGCCATCGTCACGAAGGCGCCCCGGCGCGTTCGGGCGCCGGCGGCGGCGGCAACGCCAAGCCCGCGGCCCGTCCGGCCTTCAAGGGCCCGGCCCGCGGTGGCGCCGACGGCGGCGGCGAGCAACGCGCTCGCCCCACCGGCGTCTGGTCCAACCGCTAGGTCGACCTACGGCCGAACGACAGTGGAGGGCCCCGCGGCGACGCGGGACCCTTTCACGTTGGCGATTTCGCTCGGCATCTCCCCAACACACCACTCATCCCCGCGAAGGCGGGGACCCAGGCTTTTTTCGTAGTCGCGCCTCGAATGGCCGCGTGCACTCAGTCGGAATCTCAGAAACACAAAACACCTGGGTCCCCGCCTTCGCGGGGATGAGCGGGGTTGGGTGTTAGCGGCGTGACGGTCCGAACAAGGCCCACTGCAAAGCTTCGTCATCAAGCTGTGGAGCCACGCCATTCATATCTGCCCTCATCTCTCGGAGCAGCTCTGCAATCGTCCTTCGGCTCTCTTCGCTCTCAAGGACGGCGCCTAGTTTCTCGAATTCACCGAGCTTCTTCACGACAGCGGGAGAGCCGTAGATGCAAATCCGCGTTTTGGCGTCGACAGCCAGGCCATTCGCTTCCGCCGACTTGCCCTTTGTCGCCGCTAACGCGAACGCCTTGAAGTAATCCGCGTAGGCTTGGCCCTTTTGCACTTTCAATTGTCGGCCCGCTTCCAGCGATCTGCTCAGCAGGAATTGCAACCCGGCGCCCAGCGCAACGCCGACTAGCGGCAGCACTCCGGCGAGAACTCCGCCATCAATCATCGCCACCGCCTAGCTCCGATAGTCCCCGTTGATCTCGACGTAGCGTTTGATGAGGTCGCATGTCCATAAGGTCGCCGTGGCGCGACCGACGCCGACGGTGACCTCCAGCTCATGGCGCTTCATGTAGGCGTCATCTTGGCTCGTCGTAGGTCGAGGACACCAGGGCGGCCCAGGGGTCGCCGAACGGCTCGTCCGCGCGACCCTCGGCAGGACATAGGGAGGGTGGCCATCCCTAACTCGACGGATCGAACAGCCGGCCCAGGTCGCGGGCGCTGTGAACGACGCGGACAATCCGGACCTCATCGGCCAAGTCGCGAAAGAAGATCAGATAGCGGCCGTGAACGATCGCACGCAGACCTGGTGAGATGTCTGATCGCTCGCGAAACGTCAGCGGTCGCAATGCAGCTTCCGTAGCCTTCTGCTCCAGTTCGGCAACAAAGGTGAGCGCGCGTTGCGGACTATCGTCGGCGATGTAGAGGGCGATTTCGCGCAGGTCGGCGACGGCCTCGGGCGCAAAGCCGAGTCTCTTCACGCCGTTTACGCGCGCCGGGCGGCGATGAGTTGCCGCAGCTCAGCATAGACCTGCGCCGCCGGAATGCTCGGGCCGCTTTCATCGCCGATGCGGATGGCCTCGCGCAGCGCCTCAAGCTCTCGGCGCTCGAGGTCGCGCGCGCGGGTCCAGTCACGCACAGCTTCGCGGACCACCTCGCTGGTCGAAGCGTACTGGCCTTCGGCGACGGTCGCCTTCAGGATCGCCGCCATTTCGGCGGGCATGGTTATGGTCATGCGTTCTATCGCGGCCATGCGAGTCTCCCGATCACCGAGCATACTTTATCATACTTATGAGTATGCCGCCAGCCGGCCCCTCAGCTCCGATAATCCCCGTTGATCTCGACGTAGCGTTTGGTGAGGTCGCAGGTCCAGAGCGTAGCCGAGGCGCGGCCCACGCCGACGTCGACGGTGACCTCCAGTTCCGGGCGCTTCATGTAGGCGCTCATCTTGGCCTCGTCGTAGGTCGACGAGACCAGGCCGTCGCGGGCGGCCCAGAGGTCGCCGAACTTCACGCTCATCGAGTCCCGGTCCACCGGCTCGTCGGCCCGGCCGACCGCCATGACGATGCGGCCCCAGTTGGCGTCCTCGCCGGCGAAGGCGGTCTTGACCAGCGGGCTCTCGGCGATGGTCCGCGCGATCTTGCGGGCGCTGGCGTGGGTCTCGGCGCCGGTGACATTGATCCTGATGAACTTGGTCGCGCCCTCGCCGTCGCGGACCAGCTGGTGGGCGAGGTCCATCAGCACGGCCTCCAGCTTCTCGCGGAAGTCGGCCAGGCGGCGGTCGCCCGCGCGGCTGATCTTCGGCGCGCCGGACTTGCCGGTGGCGAACAGCAGCAGCGTGTCGTTGGTGGACCGGTCGCCGTCCACCGTCACCGCGTTGAAGGTGTTGCGCGTGTAGAGGCTGCAGAGGTTCTGCAGCGCCGCCGGCGAGATCGCCGCGTCGGTGACCACGAAGGCCAGCATGGTGGCCATGTCGGGCGCGATCATGCCCGAGCCCTTGCAGATGCCGCTGATGCTCACCTGCACGCCGTCGATGTCGGCGGTGGCGTGCGCGCCCTTCGGGAAGGTGTCGGTGGTCATGATGGCGTTGGCCGCATTGGCCCAGCCGTCTTCACCGAGCCTGCCCTCGATGTCGCCCAGCCGATGCACGATCTTGGCGTCGTCCAGTAGCACGCCGATCACGCCTGTGGAGGCGACCATCACGTCGCGCTGGCGGCAGTCGAAGCGTTTGCCCGTGGCCGAAGCGACCCGGCGGACGGCATCTGCGCCCGGCCGGCCGGTGAAGGAATTGGCGCAGCCGGCGTTGACCACCAGGGCGCGGACGCCCTCGCCCTTGGTCATCTCCAGGTGGCGCTTGCACCAGTCCACCGGCGCGGAGCCGACGCCGTGGCGGGTGAAGACCCCGGCGGCGCTGGCGCCCTCCGGGAAGGTCATCACCAGCAGGTCCTCGCGGTCCTGCTTGTAGAAACCGGCGCGGCCGGTCGCCATCTGGACGCCGGCGATCGGCGGCATCTGCGGGAACGGCACGGCCAGCGGCGAGACCGGCATGGCGGAGGGCTTGACCGGTTTGGCGGCGGGCGCGGGGGCGACGGCGAACTGCTGGGCCTGCTTGTCCGCGCGCTTCAAGGCCGCGCGCTTCAGCGCGCTGGTCAGCGGGTCGAAGGCGCGCTCGACGGCCTGGCTCACGGCCTCCACCGGCTTGGCGGCGGCCTCCAGCGCCTTGGCGGCGGGCGTCGGCCGCTTGGCCGGGCGTTTCGGGGTGGTGGGCTTGCGGGTCATTTCTTCTCGCCCTTGGCAGGCGCCGTGGCCGTGGCCGTGGCCGGCGCCGCGGGCGTGACCTTCGGCGCATCGGCCGGAGGGACCGGACGGGACGCCGTCGTCTCGGCCTTGACCAGCATCTCGACCTTGGACTTGCCGCGCAACTTTTCCAGGAGATCGCGGACCTGGTCGTAGGTGAGGAAGCGCACGATCTGCGGCCGCGCGGCCTCTAGCGTGATCGGCTGCTCCAGCCGGCGGTCCTCGACCTTGACCAGGGCGAAGCCGCCCTCGACCGGGAAGGGCCCGACGATCTGGCCGGGCCTGGCATCCTTCAGCGCCACGTCATAGGCCTCGGGCATCACGTCGATGGTGAAATAGCCCAGGTCGCCGCCGTTGAAGCGGGTGGCCGCGTCGGTGGACCTCTCCATCGCCAGCGCCTCGAACGAGGCGCCGGCAGCCAGCAGCTTCTTGATCGCCTCGGCGTCGGCCGCCGCGCCGACCACGATCTGGCGGGCCTTCAGTTCTTCCGAGCGCTTCGCGAGCTTGAGCTGCTCCTGGTAGAGGCCACGGATGGCGTTGTCGTTGACCGCGTCGGTGACCACCCCCTCGACCAGCATGTCGCCCAGGATGCGCTCGCGCGCGGCGGCCAGCCGGCGCTGGGCCATGGGGTCCTTGTCGAGCTTGCGCTTCAGCGCTTCGGCGGCCAGCAGCTTCTGGTCGACCACCTCGTCCAGCACCCGGCGGAAGAGGTCGGAGGAGACGTCCAGCGGCTCGCCCTCGCCGATCAGCGCCTGGGCCACCGCCTCGCGCTTGACGTCGGACGCCCAGACCGTCTTGCCGTCCACCTTGGCCACCGCCTGGTCGCCGCGCTCCGGGGGCCCGTCGGCGACGCCGCCCTTGCCACAAGCCGCGAGGCCGAGCACGGCCACGACCATCAGGCCTGCCAGGAACGCGGGGCGCCGAACAGCCGCCATGCGGGTCACCTCGATTGGGGTCGTGGGCGCCGTCAGCAGCGCCGCCCGTCCCTAGCCATTTAAGTTCCGGGATGCAAAGGTTCCGCCCCGCCATCCGCGGAGGGGTGAACGCCCCGCGGACATATTGTTGGGAGGATCATCCAAGATGCGCGAAGCCGTCATTGTCTCTTACGCTCGGACCGGCCTGGCCAAGTCGGCCCGCGGCGGATTCAACATCACCCCCACCGTCTCGATCGCCGCCCACTCGGTGAAGCACGCCGTGGCCAAGGCCGGCATCGACGGCGCGTCCGTCGAGGACGTGTTCATGGGCAATATCGCGCACGGCAGCGGCAACATGGCGCGCCAGGCGGGCCTGCTGGCCGGCCTGCCGATCACCACCTCGGGCGTGACGGTCAACCGCTTCTGCTCCTCGGGCCTGCAGACCATCAGCATGGCCGCCAACTTCGTGCGCAACGACGGCGCCGACGTGGTGGTGGCCGGCGGCGTGGAGACCATCTCCATGCCCAACATGGGCATAGGAAAGGACAACGACGATCCGGAGCTCTCGCGGATGTATCCGGCGATCTTCATGCCGATGATCGACACCGCCGACATCGTCGCCGAGCGCTATGGCGTCAGCCGCGAGGCGCAGGACGAATACTCCCTGGTGAGCCAGCGCCGCATGGCCGCGGCCCAGCAGGCCAACAAGTTCGCCGACGAGATCGTCCCGATGAAGACCAGGATGAAGGTGGTCAACAAGGAGACGAAGGCGGAATCCATCGTCGACTACGTGGTCAGTCGCGACGAGTGCAACCGCCCCGACACCTCGGCCGAGGGCCTGGCCAAGCTGGAGCCGGTGCGCGGCCCGGGCAAGTACATCACGGCCGGCAACGCCTCCCAGCTCTCCGACGGCTCGGCCGCCGTGGTGATCATGGAAGCCAAGGAAGCCGCCAGGCGCGGCCTGACGCCGATGGGCGTCTTCAGGGGCTGGGCCGTCGCCGGCTGCGAGCCCGACGAGATGGGCATCGGCCCCGTGTTCGCGATCCCGCGGCTCCTGGAACGCCACGGCCTGAAGATCGACGACATCGACCTTTGGGAGTTGAACGAGGCCTTCGCCAGCCAGTGCCTCTACAGCCGCGACAAGCTCGGCATCGATCCGGAGAAATACAACGTCAACGGCGGCGCCATCGCCATCGGCCACCCCTTCGGCATGACCGGCGCGCGCCTGGCCGGCCACGTGCTGCAGGAAGGCAAGCGCCGCGGCGCCAAGAACGTCGTGGTCTCCATGTGCATCGGCGGCGGCATGGGCGCGGCAGGATTGTTCGAGGTCGTCTAAGGCCGACTTCCTTCCTTTCCCGCGTGCGGGAAAGGAAGATCAGTTCCTGACCGCCTCGAAGATCAGCGACCGCGCATTGCTGCGGCTTGGGCGCGTCATGAAAAGAAATCGCGCCGGGGATTACCGGGCGCGTCGCGGATGCCTGCGGTTTAACGCAGCGCTTGTGAGCGACTAGGCCTTCATTGTGGGTCAAGACTACCCAGATATGGGGCTACAGCCGAGCCGGCTGCGCCCCGCGGCCGCGTTGACACTTGGGGGGGCGCTGCTTAAGTCTCCCGCGCCCTGAAATGAGCGGATTTTCCCGGCGGACGAAGGGCTTCGGCCGACGCCTCGCCCTCGCTATCGAACCGGACCTTCTCCCTTGAGCATCTTCCAGCGCTTCTTCGGCTCTTCCAACGACCGCAAGGTCAAGACCATGGCGGGGCGCGTGGCGAAGATCACGGCCCTCGAGCCGGCCATGAAGGCGCTCTCCGACGAGCAGCTGCGCGCCAGGACGGACGAGTTCCGCGACCGCCTCGCCAAGGGCGCCACGCTGGACGACCTCCTGGAAGAAGCCTTCGCCGTGGTCCGCGAGGCCTCGCGCCGCACGCTGGGCCAACGCCACTACGACGTGCAGCTGGTGGGCGGCATGATCCTGCACCAGGGCGGCATCGCCGAGATGCGCACCGGCGAGGGCAAGACCCTCGTGGCCACGGCGCCCGTCTACCTGAACGCGCTCGCCGGCAAGGGCGTGCACCTGATCACCGTCAACGACTACCTGGCGCAGCGCGACGCCGAGTGGATGGGCCAAGTCTACCGCTTCCTCGGCATGAGCGTCGGCGTCATCGTCCATGGCCTCTCCCAGGGCCAGCGCCAGGCCGCCTACAACAGCGACATCACCTACGGCACCAACAACGAGTTCGGCTTCGACTACCTGCGCGACAACCTGGTCTATGACGCCGACGAGATGGTCCAGCGCGGCCACAACTTCTCCATCGTCGACGAGGTGGACTCGATCCTGATCGACGAGGCGCGCACGCCCCTGATCATCTCCGGCCCCACCGAGGACCGCTCCGAGCTCTACAAGACCGTCGACGCCCTGATCAAAGAGCTGGTCAAGGACCCCACCACCTACGACTTCGACGAGAAGCAGCGCCAGGTGATCCTGACCGAGGAGGGCGCGGAGACGATCGAGGAGATGCTGCAGGCCGGCGGTCACCTGGCCGAGGACTCGGCCGGGCTCTACGACGCCGCCAACGTCTCCATCGTCCACCACGTGAACCAGGCCCTGCGCGCCAACATCATCTACCAGCGCGACAAGGACTATATCGTCCGCGCCGGCGAGGTGATGCTGATCGACGAGTTCACCGGCCGCATGATGCAGGGTCGGCGCCTGTCCGAAGGCCTGCACCAGGCCATTGAGGCCAAGGAGGCGGTGGTCATCCAGCCCGAGAACCAGACCCTGGCCTCGGTGACCATCCAGAACTACTTCCGGCTCTATTCCAAGCTCTCGGGCATGACCGGCACCGCCGCCACCGAGGCCCAGGAATTCCTCGACATCTACAAGATGGACGTGGCCGAGATCCCGACCAACCGCCCCGTCGTGCGGATCGACGACGACGACGAGGTCTACCGCACCGCCGCCGAGAAGCATGTGGCGATCATCGGCCTGATCGAGGACTGCTATAAGCGCGGCCAGCCGATCCTGGTGGGCACCGTTTCCATCGAGAAGTCCGAGCAGCTCTCCGAGATGCTCAAGGCCCACAAGTTCGAGCACGACGGCAAGACCATCAAGGGCCTGCCGCACAGCGTGCTGAACGCCCGCTACCACGAGCAGGAAGCCCTGATCGTCGCCGACGCCGGCGTGCCGGGCGCCGTCACCATCGCCACCAACATGGCCGGCCGCGGCACCGACATCCAGCTCGGCGGCAACATCGACATGAAGCTCATGCAGTGGCGCGACGAACAGCGCGCCCTGGGCGTCGAGGTCACCCCTGAGATGGCGGTGAAGCACAAGGCGGAGATCGAGACCGAGATCAAGGACCTCAAGGAAACCGCGCTGAAGGCCGGCGGCCTCTTCGTGCTGGGCACCGAGCGTCACGAGAGCCGGCGGATCGACAACCAGCTGCGCGGCCGGACCGGCCGTCAGGGCGACCCCGGCCACTCCAAGTTCTTCCTCTCCTGCGAAGACGACCTGCTGCGCATCTTCGCCGGCGAGCGCCTCGACGGCATCATGCGCACCTTCGGCGTCCAGGAAGGCGAGGCGATCACCCACAAATGGCTCAACTCCGCCATCGCCACCGCCCAGAAGCGCGTCGAGCAGCGCAACTACGAGATCCGCAAGAACCTGCTGAAATACGACGACGTCGTGAACGACCAGCGCAAGGCCGTGTTCGAGCAGCGCGCCGAGTTCATGGCCGCCACCGATCTCTCCGACGTGATCCGCGAGATGCGGCTGGACACCATCGAGGACTTCGTCTCCCGCCACCTGCCGCCCAAGGCCTATGCCGAGCAGTGGGACATCGACGGGCTGGACCACCACGTCCGCGAGTTCCTGGGCCTCGACCTGCCGATCAAGCAGTGGGCGGCCGAGGACGGCATCGCCAACGAGGAGATCGAGCAGCGCCTGATCAAGGCCTCCGACGAGCGCGCCGCCGAGCGCGAGGCCAAGGTCGGCGACCACATGCGCACGGTGGAGAAGAGCTTCCTCCTGCAGATGGTCGACGTGCAGTGGCGCGAGCACCTGATGCACCTCGATCACCTGCGCAACGTCATCGGCCTGCGCGGCTACGGCCAGCGCGACCCGTTGAACGAGTACAAGACCGAGGCCTTCACCCTGTTCGAAGCGCTGATGGTCAACCTGCGCCAGAACGTGACGCGCTGGCTGATGACGGTGGAGTTCCAGTTCGAGGCGCCGCCGCCGCCCACCTTCGGCCAGTTCCAGGAGGTGCACCTCGACCCCCTGACCGGCGAGAACGTCGCAGACATGGGCGCGCTGCCCGACGGCCTCTCGGCCGAGCAGCGCCAGGCGCTCCCGGTGGCGTCGCTTCCGGAAGGCTGGGAGAATGCGGGCCGCAACGCGCCCTGCCCCTGCGGCTCCGGCAAGAAGTTCAAGCACTGCCACGGCGCGCTGGTCTGAGACCTCCCTCCCCTGCATGGGGAAGGACGTGTTCCCGCCCTAGAAGCTCACCCAGTTGCCGTGGAAGCCGAACGGCACGCGGCGGGGCATCTTGGCCGTGGCGATCGGGCCCCTGGCGATGTCCTGGGCCTCGAAGACCAGGAAGTCTGAGCGGTCTTCGCCGGCGCGGTAGGCCACCGCGGTCACCCAGCCGTCACCCTCGGGCGCGTCCGCAGAGCGCGGCGTGAACACCGGCTCCGAGGTCGCGTCGCCGTTGGTCAGCTCATAGACCTGCCGCTTGCCGGTCTTAAGGTCCAGATGGGCGATGGCGTTCAGCCGCACGGTCTTCGAGCCGGTGGGGTCGGCCGCGTACCAGCCGTGGCGGTGCTGGCGGGTTTCGACGCGCGGATCGACCCGCGGGAACTCGGCGTCGATGTCGTCCAGGGTCTCTTCCTTGATGGCGTCCGAAGGACCGGTCAGGTCGAAGGTCCAGCGCACCAGCCGCGCGGCGGCCTTGTCGCCCGGCGAGCCGTCGGCCTTGGGGAACAGCGGCGCCACGTCGTAGCGCATGACGTCGCAGTAGATCTTGCCGTCCTCTTCCCAGCTGTTCAGCGGGTGGAAGACGTAGCAGGCCTCGGTGTTGAACCAGCGGATCGTCGAGACGTCGGCGTCGCGGCGCATGACGCCCACGAAGGAGCCCTTGTCGGGCTCCCAGGCGAACGGCGGTCGCCCGCTCATCGCCCGCTCCAGGCTCGCGGTCAGCGGCAGGATCGGGAACAGCGCGTGGTTCTGGGTGACCATGAAGTCGTGGACCATGCCGGCGAAGGGCGCCTCGAAATCCTGGCGGCGGATCAGCGAGCCGTCCCTGGCGGTGACGCCGTAGCTCATCCCGGCCGAGAGCGGCATCTGGCCGACCCCATAGGCGAACCAGGTCATCTCGGCGGTCACGGGATCGATCTTCGGGTGGGCGGTGACCTTGCCCTGGAACTCGCGGGCGTAGCCGCGGCTCTCCAGCGTCTTCACGTCCATCTCGAAGGGAGGGTGCGCCTCTTCAAGCGCCAGCAGCTTGCCGCCATGCCAGACGATGTTGGTGTTGGCAACGCCGCCCTCGTTGCCGTGGGCCAGCGGGTCGGTGGTCATCGGATTGCCCATCGAACCGAACAGCGCGCGGCGGTGCTCGTGCTCCAGTTCCCATTTCGGCGTACGGACGTAACGGTTGCGGTAACGCACCTTGCCGTCCTCGACGTAGAAGCCGTGCACCATGCCGTCGCCGCCGAACCAGTGGTGCTGGGCCGGGTCGCGCGGCTCGTACTGTGGATTGGGTCCGATGCGGAACAGCGCCCCGCGCAGGCCGGCCGGAATCTCGCCGGTCACGTCGAGGTCGAAATCGTCTTCGCTACGAATTGGTGCAAAGTTGCCGGCGAGATAAGGGTTGATGCGCACATCACCGTCCATTGGAACCTCCCGTGAAACTTACGTTGTAAATTTATCTCGTAAGCGTTAGCGGTTGGCAAGTTGTATCTTTCGCATCGAGGCCTGATGCCCCGCATCTTATCCGAGACCGACGTCGCCGACTTCCGCGAGCGCCTTTGCGAGGCGGCCGAGAAGCTCTTTGCCGAACGCGGGCCGGACGCGGTGACCATGCGCCAGCTGGCCGCCGAGCTCGGCGTCTCGCCGATGACCCCCTACCGCTACTTCCACGACAAGGACGACATCCTCGCCGCCATCCGCACCAACGGTTTCAACCGTTTCGCCCAGGCGCTGGAGACCGCCCGCGACGGGGCGGAGGGCGCGCGCGCCAAGGGCAAGGCGGTGGGCGAGGCCTATGTCACCTTCGCGCTGGAGCACCCCCACGCCTACAAGCTGATGTTCGATCTCAACCAGCCGCACATCGAGAAATATCCGGAGCTGGTCGCCGCCGGCCAGCGCGCCCACGGCACCATGACCGGCTATGTCGACGACGCCTTCAAGGAAGGGATCATGAGCGGCGACGCCCACGAGATCGGCCTGATGTTCTGGGCCGCGGTGCATGGCGCGGTGGTGCTGGAGCTGGCCGGCATGCTGCCGCCGGGCGGCGCGCGCGAGCTCTCCCGCAAGCTGGATTCCACCCTGGCCAAGGGCCTGCGCGCGTAGGCTTGACGCCGCCAGGGGGAAGGCGTCCAGCCTCCTCCGAAACCGGAGGCCAACCATGTCCAAACCCACACCATTCCAGGTCAGTTGGGACGCGGCCGAGGTCGAGGCGGTCATGGACCGCATCCGCGCCTATCCCTGGCCGCCGCAGCCGGCGGTCCCGGACGGCTGGGCCTATGGCTGCGACGGCGCCTGGCTGCGCGAGCTCTGCGCCCACTGGACTAACCGCTACGACTGGCGCGCGGCCATGGCGGACCTCAATCGCTTCGACCAGTTCACCGCCAGGGTCGAGGAATACGACCTCCACTTCCTGCATGTGGTCGGCGAGGCGGACGGTAAGCGGCCGCTGATCCTCACCCACGGCTGGCCGGGCTCGCACTACGAGTTCTGGCAGGTGATCGAAAAGCTCGCCTACCCGTCCCGGTTCGGGGGCGACGCGGCCGACGCCTTCGACCTGGTGATCCCGTCCCTCCCCGGCTTCGGTTTCTCCTCCAAGCCGACAAGGCCCATCGGCCAGCGCACCACGGCGCGGCTGTTCAACACCCTGATGACGCAGGTGCTGGGCTACCAGACCTACCTGGCCCAGGGCGGCGACTGGGGCGCGATGGTCACCTCCTGGCTCGGCCGCGACCACGGCAAGCACGCCCGCGCGATCCACCTCAACATGCTGGGCTTCCGGCCGCCCGGCGGCCCACAGGGCGAGGCCGAGGTGGCCTGGGCCACGAAACAGGCCGGCGCCATGGAGATGATGGGCGCCTATTTCCGCCTGCAGGCCTCCAGGCCGCAGTCGATCGCCTGGATGGGCGCCGGCAATCCCGTTGGCCAGGCGGCCTGGATCGCCGAGCGGTTCCACGACTGGTCGGACCTGTCGGCCAAGACCATCGACGAGGCCTATCCGAAGGACCGGCTGCTCACCAACATCATGCTCTATGTGATGACCGACAGCTTCGCGACCGGCGCCTGGTACTATCGCGGCCTCGTCGAGGAAGGCGGCCTCGCCTTCGCGCCCGGCGAGCGGCTGGAGGTTCCCACCGCCTTCGCCAACTTCCCGGGCGAACCGCTCTATTCCGCCCCGCCCCGCAGCTTCGCCGAGCGCGCCTACAACATCGTGCGCTGGACCGACATGCCCAGCGGCGGCCACTTCGCGGCGATGGAAGAGCCCGATCTCTTCGTGGACGAGGTGCGGGCCTGGGCTAAAGAGGCGTAATGGCCCGATACGACTTCGCGTCCGACAACACCGCCCCCGCCGCGCCGGAGGCCATCGAGGCGGTGGTCGCCGCCAACAGCGGCTTCACCTCTGGCTACGGGACCGACCCGGTCAGCGCCCGGGGCGCTGACGCCATCCGCGCCTTCCTCGACACCGACGCCGAGGTCAGGTTCGTCACCTCGGGCACCGCCGCCAACGCCATCTGCCTGGCGACGCTGTGCCGGCCGTTCGAGGCGGTGCTGGCGCACGAGCACGCCCACGTGGCCACCGACGAGACCGGCGCGCCGGGATTCTTCGGCCACGGCCTGCGGATCGCGGGCCTGCCCGGCCCGTCAGGCCGGATCGATCCGGCCGGCCTCGACGCGCCCCTGGCCGCCCCCGACCAGGCGCATTGGCAGCCGCCCGCCGCGCTCTCGGTCACCAACGCCACGGAATACGGCACGATCTATTCGGCCCAGGCGCTGAAGGCCCTGATCGACACCGTGAAGGCCAAGGGCTACGGCGTCCACTTCGACGGCGCGCGACTGGCCAACGCCGCGGCGGCCGGCTTCGACCCGAAGGCGATCGAGGGCCTCGGCGTCGACCTCCTGGTGATCGGCGGGACCAAGGCCGGCATGACGCCCTGCGAGGCCATCGTGCTCCTCGACAAGTCCCTCGCCCGCCGTTTCGACGCGCGGCTGAAACAGAGTGGCCAGCTACCGTCCAAGGGCCGGTTCTACGCCGCGCCGTTCATCGGCATGCTGGAGGACGGCGCCCTCATCCGCCACGCCGCCCACGCCAACGCCATGGCAAGACGCCTGGCCGCCGCCATGCCCTTCAAGGTCACCCATCCCGTGGAAGCCAACGGCGTCTTCGTCGAGATGGACGAGCCGGCGCTCGCCCGCCTCCATGCCGCGGGCTGGTTCGTCTACCGATTCCTCGACGGTTCGGTGCGGTTCATGTGCTCCTGGGCCACCACGCCCGAGGCGGTGGACGAGCTCGGCGCATGCCTCAAGAGCCTCGCCTGAATGACGTCGAGAGCCGCCGGTCCGCAAGGATCGGCGGCTCTTCTCGTTCCAGGGATCAGGCGGTGGCCATCGCCCGGGCGCCGGCCATGCGATCGAGGCGCTCCTGGATAATCTGCTCGGCCTCGCGGACCATGCGGTGGATCAGCTCGGCGCAGGTCGGGATGTCGTGGATCAGGCCCTGGATCTGGCCGGCGGACCAGATGCCGGCGTCGTTGTCGCCGGCCTCATAGACGCTGCGGCCGCGGATGCCGGCCACCAGCTCGCGCACGTCTTCGAACTTGGCGCCTTCGCGCTCCAGTTGCACGACCTGCTGGCTGATGGCGTTCTTCGCCACGCGGCTGGTGTTGTGCATGGTGCGGAAGATCAGGTCGGTGGCGCGCTCGTCGTTATCGACGATCTGCTGCTTGATGTTCTCGTGGATGGGGCTCTCCACCGTCGCCATGAAGCGGGTGCCCATGTTGACGCCCTCGGCGCCCAGCGCCAGCGCGGCCACCAGGCCGCGCGCGTCGCCGAAGCCGCCCGAGGCGATCATCGGGATCTTGATCTTGTCGGCCGCGGCAGGGATCAGGATCAGGCCGGGGACGTCGTCCTCGCCCGGGTGGCCGGCGCATTCGAAGCCGTCGATGGAGATGGCGTCCACGCCCATCCGCTCCGCCGACAGGCCATGGCGGACCGAGGTGCACTTATGGATCACCTTGATCCCGTGCTTCTTGAATTCCTCGACGTGCTCGATGGGCTTGTTGCCCGCCGTCTCGACGATCTTGATCCCGGCCTCGATGATCGCCTGGCGGTATTCGGCGTAGGGCGGCGGCGTGATCGCCGGCAGGATGGTCAGGTTCACCCCGAACGGCTTGTCGGTCAGCGACCGGCAGCGCGCGATCTCTTCCGTCAGCTTTTCCGGCGTCGGCTGGGTAAGCGCGGTGACGAAGCCGAGGCCCCCGGCGTTGGCGACCGCGGCCACCAGCTCGGCGCGCCCCACCCACTGCATGCCGCCCTGCACGATGGGATGCTCGATGCCGAACATCTCGGTGAACCGGGTCTTCAGAGCCATGTCCGCGTCCTTCTAAACAGCTGTTCGGGCCACTGAACAGGCAGACGCGGCGTCAGGCAAGCGGCGGCTGCTAGAGTCCCGAGCGGCCAATGGCGTAGAATCGCTCGGCGCGGGCTTTGCGGATCTCCTCGGGGCTGAGGCCCTCCAGCGCCTTCAGCTCGACCTCGATGGCGTCGCCGACCGACTTCAGCGCGGCTTCGGGGTCGGAATGGGCCCCGCCCGGCGGCTCCGGGATGATCCGGTCGACGATCTTCATGGCCAGCAGGTCCTGGGCGGTGATCTTGAGCGCCCTGGCCGCATCGGCGGCCGTGCGCGCGCCGCGCCAGAGGATGGAATTGGCCCCCTCCGGCGGGATCACCGAATAGACCGCGTGTTCCAGGATCAGCACGCGCGACCCGCAGGCGATGCCCAGCGCCCCACCCGACCCGCCCTCGCCGGTGACCACCGCCACCATCGGCACGCCCAGCATCAGGCTCTTTTCGGTGGACCGCGCGATCGCCTCGGCCACGCCGCGCTCTTCCGAGGCCACGCCGGGATAGGCGGCCGTGGTGTCCACGAAGCTGATCACCGGCAGGTTGAAGCGCTCGGCCATCTCCATCAGCCGGATCGCCTTGCGGTAGCCCTCGGGCCGGGCGTAGCCGAAGTTGTGTTTCACCCGGGTGACCGTGTCGCGGCCCTTCTCGTTGCCCATGATCACCACCGGGCGGCCGCGGAACCGGCCAAGGCCGCCCATGATTGCCTGGTCGTCGGCGAACTTGCGGTCGCCGCGCAGTTCGACGAACTCTTCGATCAGGCCGGCGGCGTAGTCGACGAAATGCGGCCGGTCGGGATGGCGCGCGACGAGGGTCTTCTGCCAGGCGTCGAGCTTGGAATAGGCGTCCTTGCGCATCTCCTGGGCGCGGGCGCGCAGCGCCTCGATCTCGGTGTCGAAGGCTCCGGACCCCTCGGTCTCGCTGAGTTTCGACAGCTCTTCGATCTTGGCTTCGAGGTCGGCGATCGGGCGCTCGAACTCGAGGTAATGCACAGCCATCTAGGGGATCGCTTCCTTGCGTCAGAAGGGGCGGAAACTAGGCGTGATGCCGCCCTGTCACAAGAGCGTCGCCCAGCGCTCAAGGTTGCGCGTGCAACCCCCTTGGCATTTCGCGGGTTTGTGGAGCCGGGGACAATGGATGCGTGCTGGCGCCGGATATCCGTCGCCGTGCGTGAGGAGAATGGAAACGCCTATGAACACTCCCCTGAAGATCGGGCTGGCTTCGATACTGGCGCTGGCGACGATCACGCCGGCTATCGCCCAGGACTACCGGCCCACCGACCAGTATCAGCGCGACATGGACCGCTACCGCTCTGACCGCGCGGCCTATGACGCCAATAGGGGCGACTACCAGGCTGCGCGCCGCGACTACGAGCGCCGCCGCGCCGAGTGGGAGCGCGCTCGCACCGACTATGACGCCCGCTACGGCTACGGCATGTACGCCCGCATCTACGGCGCCGAGCCGGTGTGGGACGACGATCAGTGGTACAGCGCCTCGCGCGCCGCGCCGGCCTACGGCCGCGATACCGGCTACACCGCCAACGCGGGCTGCCGTTCCAACAACAATGGCTCGGTGGCGGGCGGCATCATCGGCGCGCTGGCCGGCGCGGCGCTGGGCTCGAACGTCGCGGCGAACGGCCGGGGTACGGAGGGCGCCGTCCTCGGCGCCGTGGTCGGCGGCGGCATCGGTGCGGCCGTGGGTCACGCCAACGACAAGTATAAGTGCGACTCCTACGGGCCGTACTACAGCTACAACGACACGATGCCCTACCGCGAGGCGTCGAACTTCCGCAGCGGCCGCTACAACCGGTCCTACTACGCCAACCAGCGATGCCGCCTGGTGACGGCTCCGATCGACAGCGACGGCCGCGACTACCGCTATGTCCGGGTCTGCCCCGACCGTCAGGGCCGCTACCGGATCACCGGCTAAAGCCCGCATCCCTCCTCTTCAGGGGAGGGTGGCGAGGGCGAAGCCCGAGACGGGTGGGGGATTCAGGATCAGGCTCATCGCTTGAACCTTTGACCCCCACCCCGCTCGCCTCCGGCGAGTCGTTCCCTCCCCTGAAGAGGAGGGATGGAGTTCAGTTCTTGCGGGCCAGCGGGTGCTTGGTCGCCACCACCTGCGCCAGCCGGTCGCCGGCCACGTGGGTGTAGATCTGGGTGGTGCCGATGTCGGCGTGGCCCAGCAGGGTCTGCACGACGCGCAGGTCCGCGCCGCCTTCCAGCAGATGGGTGGCGAAGGCGTGGCGCAGGACGTGCGGGCTCACCCGCGCCGGGTCGATCCCGGCGTCGGCGGCGGCCTCGTCCAGCATCTGGGCGAACCGGCGCGGCGTCAGCCGACCCTCCTTGCCGCGCGAGGGGAAGAGCCACGGATTGGCCTTGTCGCCCTTGGGCAGGTGTTCCTTGCGGACCTCCAGATAGCCTTTCACCGCCGTGCGCGCCGCGTCGTTCAGCGGGGCCAGCCGCTCCTTGCCGCCCTTGCCCTTGACGATGAGGTAGGCCGGGTCGCGCGCCAGGGACGTCAGCGTCAGGCCGGTGAGCTCCGAGATCCGAAGGCCCGAGGCGTAGGCCAGCTCCACCATGCAGCCGAGCCTTTGGCCCTGCGCCCCGTCGCGCGCCGTGGCCGCGGCGATCAGCCGGTCGACCTCGTCGCGGCTCAGCACCTTGGGCAGCGAGCGGCCCTTGCGCGGCGCCTCCACCCGCCGGGAAGGATCGTCGGCCCGCCAGGTCTCGCCCAGCACGAAGCGGTAGAACTGCCGCACGGCGGCGCGGCGGCGGGCGGCTGTGGCGGGCGCCAGGCCGCGCGCGCCCAGCGCCGCGAAATAGGCCTCGACGTCCTCGGCGGTCGCATCGGCAAGGTCGCGCCCGCGGCCGGCCAGGAAGCCCGCCGCGTCGGCGAGGTCGCGGGTGTAGGCGGTGAGCGTGTTCTTCGCCGCCGCGCGCTCGACGGCCATCATCTCCAGGAAGGCCTCGGCCCAGGCGGCGCCCATCCCGCTCATTTCAGCGCCAGCAGCCCTTCCAGGGCGAAGGCCCGCGCGTCGGCGTCGAGGCCGACCAGGTGCAGGGCGCGGATGATCCGGATGCGATCGCCCATGGCCGGGCCCGCAGGTCCGGCTTCGGCGGAGGTCCAGAGCGCCAGCAGCGCCGTCTCGCCGATCGCCTTCTGGCCGGCGGCGTCGTCCAGCGCCAGATCGCGAACCAGCGGAGCCTTGCCCTGCGGAACGCCGAGGTCGGGCAGGCTTCCGCGAACGGCTGGCGCGAACGGCGCATTGAGCATCAGCAGCATCAGGCTCGCCGCCTTCCCGCGCGCCGCCGTCTTGGGATCCGCCGAACCGGCCATCTCCACCAGGCCGGCGAGCAGTTGCGCCATGGTCTCCCCGCCCGCCTTGTCTCCGAGACGAAGCGCCATCGCCATGCCCTGGATCGCCGTGTCGGGTGGGAATGTGGCCTGATCGAAGGTAAGCGGCTGCGGCGCGCCGCCCGCCAGCGCTGCGGCCACCGCCGGTGCGGACTTGGCGGCCGCCAGGTCGAGGCCGAGGCTGCGGGAGAGCGCGAAGTCGAGGCCGTTGCGCAGCGACGCCGGGCCGGGATCGCCCGCACCGGCCAGCTTCGCGGCCATCAGCCGTCCGTAGATCGGGTCACGCGCCTGGGCCTGCGCCAGTTCGAAGGTGAGCTGGGCCTGGGCGGTCTTGCCGCCGACCGCCTGGCAATAGGCGCGCAGGCGCAGCCAGTAGGTCTCGTCGCGTCCCGAGCTCAGGTCCTCGGCGACCGCGCAGGCCCGCGCGTCGTCGCCGGCCAGCAGCGCCAGTTCGGCGGCGGCGCGGGCGAGGTCGGGGCTGCGGTCGAGGCCCGGCGCGCGGGCGAGCAGGGTCGCAGCCGCCTGCGGGTCGCCCACGGCGGAGAGCGCGCTGGCTCGCGCCGCCATCAGCGCCGGATCGGTCCCCGCGCCTTCTGGCCCAGACGCGCCGGTGGCCAGCACGCGGCGGGCCAGCTGTCGCCCCGCAGGCGTCAGCGGCTTGCTCGCCAGCAGCGGCAACACGGTCTTGGCCGTCACCACCGAAGCGCCGCGCCACAGCGTCGCCGGCAGTCCGGTATCGCGGCCGGGGGTGGAAAAGGCGTCCGGCGCGGCGAGCGTGGTCACCTCCACCGGCTGGGCGCGCGCAATCTCCGCCGCGCCCGTCAGGAGCAGCACGGCGAGGATCAGGGCGGGCTTTGGCATGGGTCGGATCATCGGCGGATCATATGAAGCAACCTCTTAACGGCGGAAGTTGGCGCGCGGCTGCCGGCTCGTGTAAGCGTTGCCCACTCATGGACCGTTTTGCACCGCTGCGACACCGCACCATCGCCCTCGTGGGCCTGATGGGGGTCGGAAAATCGAGCGTGGGCCGCCGGCTGGCGAACGCGCTGGAGCTGCCGTTCCACGACGCTGACGCCGAGGTCGAGGCCGCAGCGGGCCGCTCGATCTCCGACATCTTCAACGACCTGGGCGAACCGGCGTTCCGCGAGGGCGAGCGCCGGGTGATCGCGCGCCTGCTGGACCAGCCGGCCCACGTGCTGGCCACCGGCGGCGGGGCCTTCATGAACCCGGAGACCCGCGCCCTGATCAAGGCCAGGGCGGTGTCGGTCTGGCTGAAGACCGACCTGGAGGTGCTGGCCCGCCGGGTGAGCCGCAAGGACAGCCGGCCGCTCCTGAAGGGCAAGGATCCGCTGGCCGTGCTGCAGCAGCTGGCCGAGGTGCGCTACCCGGCCTACGGCGAGGCCGACCTGATCGTCGAGACGGGCGACGCCCCCCATCACGTCACCGTCGACCAGTTGATCCGCGCGCTCTCGGCCTATCTCGCGGACCAGGCGCAATGACCCGGCGCGTGGCCGTGGGCCTTGGCGAGCGCAGCTACGAGGTGCTGGTGGGCCCCGGCCTGCTGGACGGGGCGGGCGAGCTGATCGCGCCGTTCCTCAAGCGCAAGCGCGTGGCCGTGGTCAGCGACACGACCGTCTGGGGCCTGCACGGCCCCCGCCTGACCGCCTCGCTCGAGGGCGCGGGCCTTGCCGTGACGCCGGTGATCGTCGAGCCCGGCGAACAGACCAAGAGCTTTGAAGGCCTGGCCGAGGTCATCGACCGGCTGCTGGCTCTGGAGCTCGACCGCGGCGACGTGGTCGTGGCCTTTGGCGGCGGCGTGGTCGGAGACCTCACCGGCTTCGCGGCGGCGATCTACAAGCGCGGTGTCGCCTTCGTGCAGATCCCCACGACCTTGCTGGCGCAGGTGGATTCCTCGGTGGGCGGCAAGACCGCCATCGACACCGCCCGCGGCAAGAACCTGGTCGGCGCCTTCCACCAGCCGCGCCTGGTGCTGGCCGACCTCGACGTGCTCGCCACCCTCCCCGACCGCGAGATGCGCGCGGGCTATGCCGAGGTGATCAAGTACGGCCTCCTGGGCGATTTCGCCTTCTTCGACTGGCTGGAGGCGAATGGCGCCAAGGTGCTGGCGCGCGAGCCCGCGGCCCTCACTCAGGCGGTCGCGCGTTCGGTGCAGATGAAGGCGGAGATCGTCGCGGAAGACGAGACCGAACAAGGCCGCCGCGCCCTCCTGAACCTCGGCCACACCTTCGGCCACGCGCTGGAGGCGGAGATGGGATTCGGCGACCGGCTGCTGCATGGCGAAGCCGTCGCCGCCGGCCAGGCGCTGGCCTTCCGCTTCTCCGCCGGCCAGGGCCTCTGCCCGACGCAGGACGCCGCGCGCGCCGCCGCCGCCATCGCGCAGGCCGGCCTGCCGACGACCCTCGCGGACGTGGCCGGGACGCCGTTCGACGCCGAGCGGCTGGTGCGCCACATGGCGCAGGACAAGAAGGCCGAGGGCGGAAGGCTGACGTTCATCCTCGCGCGCCGCATCGGCGACGCCTTCGTCGCCAGGGACGTGGACGTCGGCGCCGTGCGCGCCTTCCTCATCGGGGAAGGCGCCGTCTGATGGCCGCGATCCTGGCGCTCGCCCCCATCGTCTTCGGCCTCCTGGCGCTTTCGGCGCTGTTCTCGGCGGCCGAGACGTCGCTGACCGGCGCGAGCCGCTCGCGCATGCACCAGCTCGAGCGGGAGGGCGACCGCGCCGCACGGCGGGTCAATCGCCTGCTCTCCGACCAGGAGACGATGATCGGGGCGGTGCTGCTGGGCAACAACCTGATCAACATCCTGGCCTCGGCCCTGACCACCCAGGTCATCACCCACGCCATCCCCGGCGCCTGGGGCGTCGCCGCCGCCACCGCGCTCATGACCGTGCTGGTGCTGGTGTTCGCCGAGGTGCTGCCCAAGACGCTGGCCATCCTGCGCTCCGACGACGTGGCGCGGTTCCTGTCGGGCCCCACCCTTCTGGTGGTGAAGGTCTTCGGGCCGATCATCTATACGATCCAGTACATCGTGCGGAAAACCCTCGGCCTGTTCGGCGTGCGGCTGGGCATGGAGATGGACGTGCTGGCCGCCCACGAGGAGATCCGGGGCGCGGTCGAGTACCACCATTCCGAAGGCCTGGTCGAAAGCCGCGACCGCTGGATGCTCGGCGGGGTGCTGGACCTGGCCGAGATGGACGTCAGCGAGGTGATGGTCCACCGCATGGCCATCGCCATGGTGGATGTCGACCTGCCGCCCCGCGAGCTGCTGAAGGAGGTGCTGGACAGCGGCCACAGCCGCATTCCGCTGTACCGCGGCGAGCCGGAGAACATCGTCGGCGTCCTGCACGCCAAGGACCTTCTGCAGGCCATCGCCGACGCCGACGGCAGGATCGATGCACTCGACGTCGAGGCGATCATGCGCGAGCCCTGGTTCATCCCCGAGACCACCAGCCTCAAGGACCAGCTGGCCGCCTTCCTGAAGCGCCAGCAGCACTTCGCCCTGGTGGTGGACGAATACGGCGCCCTGCAGGGCCTGGTGACCCTGGAGGACATCCTCGAGGAGATCGTCGGCGAGATCGAGGACGAGCACGACGTGGTGGTGGCCGGCGTCCAGCCCGCCGCCGACGGCTGGTTCAGGGTCGACGGCTCGGTGACCATCCGCGACCTCAACCGTGCGCTCAACTGGGACCTGCCCGACGACGAGGCGGTGACGATCGCCGGCCTGCTGATCCACGAGGCGCGGCGCCTGCCCGAGCCCGGCCAGACCTTCACCTTCCACCGCCACCAGTTCCGCGTCCTGGAGCGCAAGGGCAACCAGATCACCCGCCTGCTGATTTCGCCCCAGGCGCCGGCGGACGACTGATGGCGGAACCGATCTGGGCCGGGCCCTGTTTAGCCAAGCTTGCGCCGATCGGTAGATCGTCCTTCCAATGATCATGGTTTGTGGCGTCACTGTGATTCACCCTGCAGTCAGAGCGTTGCAGTCATGCTGCGGTCCGAACTCGCCGGACCGGCGTGTCTGGACTACCGTCCGGATGGAATCGCTGCTCAAGGCCCTGGAGCCACGGAATGACTGACGCTGCCAAACTCGCCGGCCTTCGCGTCCTGGTGGTCGAGGACGAGATGATGGTCTCGATGCTGATCGAGGACATGCTCACCGACCTCGGCTGCGTCGTGATCGGCCCGGCCGCGCGTCTGGACGAGGCGATGGAGCTGGCCGCCAAGGGCGGCATCGACTGCGCGGTGCTGGACGTGAACCTGGGCGGTCAGCCGATCTTCCCGCTGGCCGACTACCTGCGCGCGCAAGGCGCGCCGTTCGCCTTCGCCACGGGCTATGGCGATGCGGGTCTTCGTGAGGTGGATAGGGGCTCGCCCGTGCTGCAGAAGCCGTTCCGCGAGGGCGATCTGGCGCGCGTGCTCGAAGAGCTGCGCGCGGCGGTCGGCTGAGGCCGGGCTAGTGTCCCGATTCCGAAGTTCGCAAGCGTTTGAGGCAGGCGCGGTCGAACTTCGGAATCGATAAGGACACTAGCAAGTGTATGTTTCTAGTGTGCTTCTTGGATCTGAAGTTCGCTCCGGACTCGATCCAACAATGAGGCGAACTTCAGATCCAGCACACTAGAGGTAGCTCAGCGCGGTCGCGGAGAAGCTGGTCAGGAAGAGGGCCAGGGAGCCCGCGAACGCCGCCAGCGGCAAAATCAGTTTCATCTCTCGTCTCCGTCCCTGGAGACCTGGATAGTCATGTCCGCCGAACGCCGATACCGCGACTTCCGCAGACCGGCTCTGCAGGAATTGACGGGTCTTGACCGCGTCCGCCGCGGCCCTTCAAACGCTTGCCTGATCTGCGCCTAGCTCTCGCCGGGCGCCAACGCCTTTATCGACAGCGCATGCAGCGGACCGGCCAGCTCCTCGGCGAGGGCCCGATAGACCATCCGCTGCCGGGCCACCTTGGCCGCGCCCGCAAAGGCCTGCGATTCGATCAGCACGTTGAAATGGCTTTCACCGCCCGCAGAGGCGCCGGCGTGCCCCGCGTGGCGGGCCGAGTCGTCGACGATCTCCAGCCGGAGCGGCTGGAAGACGGCGGTGAGTTTCGTTTGGATGGCTTCTAATATGGCGCCCATCGCAGCGATCTTCAATTCTTGAAAGGGATTATCTCGGCCCCATACTTGGCCCATGCCCGCCGCGTTTCAATACAGGCCGAGATTCGTCGACATCCGCGTGCGCCCCCCCACCAAGGAGGAGGACGCGCGGGCCGACGACGTCAATGCGCTGAAGCCCGGCGAACGGGCCTGCGACCATCCGGGCTGCCGGGTGGCGGCGACCGCGCGCGCGCCGAAATCCCGCGACATGCTGAACGAGCACTACTGGTTCTGCCAGCCGCATGCGGCCGAGTACAACCGCAACTGGAACTTCTTTGCCGGCATGAGCGAGGGCGAGATGCGCCGCCGCCAGCAGGAAGAGCTGTTCACCGGCGGGCGCCCCACCTGGGACATGAAGGCCAGCCGCTACTCGCGCGAAGCCGCCTCCGCCGCCCACAAGTTCGGCAAGGGCGAAGGCTACCGCGACCCCTTCAACCTGTTCGGCAAGAACGGCGGCAGGGCGGCCCCCGAGCCTGAGGACCGCCACCTCGGCAAGATCGAGCGCAATGCGCTGGCCGACCTCGACCTCGACGCCCGCGCCGACGGGGCCAGGATCCGCGCTCGCTACACCGAGCTGGTCCGCCGCCTGCACCCCGACGCCAACGGCGGCGACCGCGCCGGCGAGCACAAGCTCGCCCGCGTGATCAAGGCCTACCAGTCACTGCGCAAGGCGGGGATGGTCTAGCGGCCCCCCCAATTGAGCCAAATGAGTGAAGCGACAGCATGGACGCCAGCCAGGAAGCTGACGGCGCTCTTGTCGTAACGGGTGGCGATTCAGGGCCGGGCGTGCGCCAGGCGGGCGGTCATGGGGTGATTCATGCGCACGCCGTTCTCCAGGAAGACCGGGCGGTCGGGCGTGTAGAGCAGGCTGTGCTCCACGTCGGCGTCCGCAAACCCCGCCGCCGTGAACCAATGGCGATAGGCCGCCTTGTTCGGCGTCCACCATGAGATGCGGTCGATGGTGGTATAGGGCAGGGTCTGCACCGGCTGCGGGTTTTCGTCCTGGTCGGCCCAGGTGGTCGCCGTGGCGATGCAGAGCCCGTCCGGCCTGCACACCTCGCGCGCCGCCCGCAGCGCCCCGATCGGATCGCGCAGGTGGGGTAGCAAGGCACCCACGAAGACAAGGTCGAACGGCTCGGGAAAGAGCTCGGGTCCAACTTCATAGATCCGTCCATTCACGTACTTCACCTTCGAGGCCAGCAGGTGGTGCATGGCCCAGAACGAGTCGGACACCGGGCCGAACCAGATGTCGCGGCCGTCGATCGAGCGGTCCGCCGGCCGGCCTTGCGACCCGGTGTAATGGCTCTCCCCGTAGACGTCGAAATCGCCATAGCCGCGGGTCTCGACCACCGTGACATCGGCCCCCAGGCTCTCGAAATAGAAGCTGAACCAGCCCGAGGCCGGTCCGATGTCGAGCACGCGCCGGCCGCGCAGGTCCGGCAGGCGATAGCTGGCGATGTCACGGGAGATATCCCAGTCGCCGGGGATGTGCAGCCCGTTACTGAGGTCGAAGGCGTGATAGAAATGGCGCCCCTCGCAGGCGGCTTCACAGGCCGCGCGATCCAGCGCCGTCTCGAAGACCACGCGCTCGGCCGGCGCGGTCGCAGGCGGGGACGCGATCGACGCCACCCCTTGCGCCGCAGGCTGGCTCTTCGATCTCTTCCACAACATGCACGCAACTCCACTCGGGCCGTCGCGTACAAGCGCCGCCCCACCCGGAGCCAGCTAAAAGCAGTTGCGGATTAGATACTAGCCTCTATCCGCGGCCGGTGGATCGGACCGGGGGGACGCTGCCTTCAAGGCGCCAGATGCGCTGCGGTGAGCTCGGCGCGGGCGGCTTCGAGCTCGGCGTTGAAGGCCGGCTTGGTCATCAGCTTCACGACCAGCACATTGCCCAGCACCTGGCCGGCGTCGATGTCGGCGCGGTAGTGGACGCCGCAGACCAGCCGGCTCTCGGCGTAGTCGGAGGCCCGCGCCAGCACCACCTGAGCCTTGCCGGGCGCGAGCTGGGCCAGCACGGCGGCGGCGGCGTAGGCCATGGTGGCATGGCCGCTGGGGTAGCTGTTCTTCACGTCGTGGCCGTCGTCGCAGACGTCCAGCGTGCGGTCCTCGTGGAAGGGCCGCTCGCGCCGGAAGAAGGCCTTGGCGCGCTTGGCCGCGACGCTGTCCTCATGGCGCAGGTCGGCGAAGAGCATCGCGGTGGCCGGCAGCCGCCCGATATCGAAGCCCGGCCCGAGGACCTCGGCGAAGGCGTTGACGTCCTCGACCTCGTCGTCGTGCTTGGCCTGGGCCAGGCGCTGCGGCGTCCGCGCCGAGGCGGCGATGCGATGCAGCTCCGCGCGCCCCTCCACGGCGGCCGCCGCGTCGTCGGCCGGGGGCGGCGGCAGGATCGTCGCGGGGTCCAGGTCGCCGGGCAGCAGGAACTTCGAGACGGGCCCAGGCTTGGCCGCCGGCTGGGCCAGGGCAGCCGGCGCGCCGAGCAGGGTGAAGGCCGCCAGGGCGCCAGCGATCGCGAGCTTGCAAGCCATCAGAAGTTCACCTTCAGGGACACCTGGTAGTTCCGCGCCGGCTGGAAATAGTACTGGTCGTAGGGAACGGTCTTGCCCGGCTTGATGGAGGTGAATTTCTGGCTGTCGAAGAGGTTGTAGATCGCCGCCTCCAGCCGGTAGCGGTCGATGCGGTAGACCACCGACAGGTCCGCGGAATGGTAGCCGGGGATCTTGTAGGCGGCGGGCTCGCCCTCAGCGCCCCACTGGACGCCGGTGTATTTGTCGACGAGCGAGATCGACCAGTGATCGTCCTGGTAGAGGCCGCCGAGGGCCGCGGTCGACTTGGGCGCGCTGGCGATCTGCTTGCCGCCGGTCACCGTGACCGGGACGCCGTTGATGGTGGTCTGCGCGCCCAAGGCCTTGGCCGAGTTGATCGAGCCGTTGGCGAAGATGAACACGCGGTCGGTCGCCTGGAAGGTCACCGAGCCTTCGACACCCTTATACTTGGCCCCGCCCAGGTTGAAGAACACCGTCTCCGTGCCGCCGGCCGCCAAGGGCACGCTCTGCGACTGCAGCTTGTTGGTGAAGTCGATGTAGTAGACGTCGGCGTCCAGGGTCACCCGCGAGCCGTGATAGACGAGGCCCGCCTGGTAGTTGGTGGATTCCTGCGGCGACAGGTCCTTCAGGTTCGGGTTGACCTTCTGGGTGGCGCTGATGTCGGGCACCAGGAAGCCGGTGGCGTACTGGGCGTAGGCCGCCAGGTTTTCCTGGAGCTTGTAGTTGGCGGTCAGGAAGTAGAGCGTCTTCGTATAGGTCTTGGAGTCGTGGTAGGGCAGCCGCGAGGACTGGTTGACGTTGGCGTCGACCGAGACCTCCTCATGAACGTACTTGATGCCCGGCGTGATAGTCAGCTGCGGGGTCGCGCGCCACTCGAAATCCACGAACGGCTCGTACTGCTTCCAGCCTGAGTACTGCAGGTACTCCAGATACTGCGGCACGCCGGCCAGCGCCTTCTGGCGGTAGTCGACCGTGTAGCCGTTGGGGCCACGGCCCAGGGTGGCGTCGTAGTCGTAGCGGGCGCGCGGGCCGGTGTCGGCCTTCTCCAGCCAGAGGCCCGCCTTGATCTCGCCGAACGACAGATCCTGGTCGAGGTGCAGGATGTTGCCGTAGATCTTGTAGACGTTGAGCTTGGTGTAGCCGGGAACGTGGCCGTTCTTGACCGCCGGCCCGCCGGGAACCTGGACGATCGATAGGCCGGTCCTGTTGGCGATGTCGGTGGGCGAGAGCGTCGGGTCGAGCGCCGATTCCGTGTCGTTCTTGTAGTAGTAGGAATAGACGGTGTCCTCGAGCTTCAGGCTGGGCGTGATCGCGCCGGAGAGCTTGGCGTAGTTGAAGTAGGTGTGCTTGGTGACCAGGTTGTATTTGAAATAGGTCGGGCTCGCCGGGTCGTTGGTCAGGCCGAAATTCTTGCCGAACAACTGGGTCTGCAGCAGCGTCGCGCCGGTGGAATCGTTGGTGTAGACCTTGGTGTAGTTCCAGGTTCCCAGCACCGTCAGGTCCCAGTTCTCCCAGAGCGGGAAGACCGCGCGGACCAGCTGGTTATAGGCCTTGGCCCCGCTGTGGCTCAGGTAGCCGTCGGTGGTCAGCTCCTGGAAGTTCAGCAGCACGCGGGCGTCGTTCAGCTGGGCGATCTTGCCGGAGCTGAGCTTGGTCACCGACATCCAGGTGTTCCAGGAGCCGTGGGTCGCGGACTGCGATCCGCCCATGTCCTCGCTCACCTCCGGCGAGAAGAGGTTGATCGAGCCGCCGAAGCTGGCGACGCCCAGCTGGCTCGCCTGGCCCGGCCCGCGATCCACCACCACCGCGCCGATGGTCGACGACGGGAAGAACGAGGTCGAGTGGTGGGTCGGCCCGTTGGCGTCGCCCCACGGGATGCCGTCGTAGGTGATGTTGTACTGGCCGTCCGCGAAGCCGCGCAGCGTGGTCTTGGCCTCGCCGAGGCCCGGGCCGTTGAACGAGGTGCCGGAGACGCTGGGCGCCAGGTTGACGATCTGGGTGTAGTCGGCGGTGGACGGGATGAACTGGTCGATGGCCCGGCGGTCGATGATCGACTGCGGCTCGGTGGCCTCCAGCGAGGCCTTGATCGGGGCCGCGGCCGTGGCGGCCGAGGTGGCGGTCACCACCAGCTCGTCCATCTGGCGGCCGTAGTCGGCGTTCTCGGGGTCGATCTTCACCGAGCCCTCGTCGGCCGCCGTGGCGGCTTCAGCAGCGAAGGCGGGCGCGCACCCCAGCGCGGCGATCATCACGACAGCCGAGGCCGAGGCGAGGCGGATAGCCGTCAGCCGGCGGGCCCGCGCCCGCTTTTCTTCGAATGTCATAGCAATCCCCGATTGACCCCGACTGCCGGGTTGAATCCCCGCGCTTGGCAATGAGGGCCTTCTCGTCACAAGACCTCGGCGAGGCAAATGAAGGTTTTATTGCGGTTTCACTTCACCTTCACGAACAAAAATCCGTATCTTCATGAGTCTACATTGTAATCAATTTCCTGGCATCTCTGTCTACGGATCAAATGGCGGTCGCGGGGCTTTCACATTGCCGGGCATGCCGGCGTGATCAAACCGTCACACGCGGTGACTAGGGTCTTCGACCTACGGAGGGCGTATTGGCTTCGAAATCGTGCGGCGAGTGCGGCATGCGCTGCAAGCTGCTGGGCATCGCCGAGATCGACAAGCCGGCCGGCAGGTGGCGCCCGAACTTCCAGCGGTCCTGCGGTTGCGGGATCTACGAGAGCCACCCGGGACGGCCAGCAGGTCGCTCTCGCCATCGTCGCCAGCGACCTCGAAGACCCGGCGTCCACCTGGCGCCCGAACACCTCAACGCCTGCTTTTGCGGAGACCTGCCATGCCCGCCACCCGCCGCGCCGTGCTCGGTTCCGCCGCCGGCCTCGCCTTCACCGGCCTGGCGCGGATGGCCGACGCCCAGGATGGTCCGCCAACGCTCACCCGCGACCAGATGGAGGCCGACGCCTATCGCAGCGAGGTCACCGGCTATGGGCCGCTGAAGCGCGACCCTGCGGGCCTCTTCGACCTGCCGGAGGGGTTCTCCTACACGGTGGTCTCCAAGGCCGGCGAGCCGATGAGCGACGGCCTGATCACGCCCTGCAAGATGGACGGCATGGGCTGTTTCGCCGCGGGCCCCGACCGGGTCGCCCTGGTCCGCAATCATGAGATCAAGGGGACCGACCTCGACATCACCGCCTACGGCCCCGGCAAGTCGCTGGCCGCGAAGATGGCGCCCGACCGGATCTACGACCACACCGACGACGGCCTGCCGCACGGCGGCGGCGCGACGACGCTGATCTACGACCTGAAGTCCCGCCAGCTGGTCTCCAGCCACCTCAGCCTCACCGGCACCGTGACCAACTGCGCGGGCGGGCGCACGCCCTGGGGCTCATGGCTCTCCTGCGAGGAGACCACCCAGGCCAGGGGCCAGGAGGCGCAGAAGGACCATGGCTGGGTCTTCGAGGTGCCGTCGGACGCCAGGACGCCCGTCGAGCCCTTCCCGATCAAGGCCATGGGCCGCTTCCGCCACGAGGCCGCGACCATCGATCCGCGCACGGGCGTGGCCTACATGACCGAGGACATGGGCGACGGCTTCGGCCTGTTTTACCGCTACCTGCCCAACGACCGCACCAAGCTGCTGGCCGGCGGTCGGCTGCAGGCCCTGATGCTGCCCGAGGGCGCCGACGCCGACCCGCGCAACTGGGAGGCGGCCTATTGGAAACAGGGCGACTGGCGCAACGTCCGCTGGGTCGATCTCGACGGCGTCGACAACCCTTACGAGGACCTGCGCTATCGCGGCCACGCCAAGGGCGCCGCCTGGTTCGCGCGCGGCGAGGGCATCTATCATGCCGACGGCGAGCTCTTCTTCGCCTGCACCAGCGGCGGCCCGGACGGCGGCGGCCAGATCTTCCGCTACCGGCCCAGCCCCGCCGAAGGCCAGGCCGGCGAGAAGGACGCCCCCGGCCGGCTGCAGCTCTTCTGCCAACCCACCGACATCAGGGTCATGGAGATGTGCGACAACATCGCGGTCGCGCCCTGGGGCCACCTGATGGCCTGCGAGGACAAGGTCGGCGGCATCAACTACCTGCGCGCGGTGACGCCCAAGGGTCAGGTCTACACCCTCGGCCGCAACGCCACCCCCGGCGCCGGCGACGTGGCCTCCAACTCCGAGCTGGCCGGCGTCTGCTTCTCGCCCGACGGCACGACGATGTTCGTGAACATCTATTTCCCCGGGGTGACGCTGGCCGTCACCGGCCCCTGGAGCCGCTTCAAGGCCTGAGACGACCCTAAGTTGTTAAGCTCGGTATGAGGTGTTACGCCGCAATGACGGAAGCTGGGCTTCCCTGCCAGTGGGTGGCTGTCGCATGCCGGATTCCTTCAGCGCCAAGTTCACGCTCGTCCTAAAGGCGCTGTCGCTCAGCCGCGGCCGGCTGGCCGCCGACCTCGGGGTCGACAAGTCGGTGGTCGGGCGCTGGGCCACCGGCGCGGTCAAGCCCTCCGACCACAACCTCTCCCGCCTCACCGGCCTGATCGCCGAGCGGCTGCCGGGCTTCACCGCCCTCGACTGGGACCGCAGCGGCGCGGACTTCGCCAGCCTGCTGGGCGCCGCGCCCAGCACCGTCGCCGGCCTGCCGTTGCCCCTGCTCGACCAGATCAGGAGCACGACGGCGCTCAGGGGCGCGGCCTATGAGGGCTTCTACCGATCGACCCGGCCGTACATCCTGCAGCCCGGCCGTTTCGTCCATGACCACGGCATGATGCGCCTCGACGAGCACGGCCTGCTGAGCCTGCGCATGGGCACCGGGGGAACCATGGTCGAAGGCTGGATGCTGCTGCTGCACAATCAGCTATTCTGCGTCGCCGCCGATGTGACCAGCGGCGCGCTCCTGTTCGGCATCTTTCACGGGGTCGCGGCGGCGCGGGCCGAGGTGCTGGACGGCCTGACCCTGGGACCCGCCCTGGACCCCGGCCGCACGCCCACGGCCTATGCAATGATGTCCGAGCGCATCGGCGACCTCACCGGCGACCGCGAAGCCGACGACGCCCATTTCCTGGAGCTCATCGCCCGGGACCCCCTGGCGCCCGAAGGCTCGATTCCCGAGGGCGTGCGCGCCCACCTGGTCCGCGACATCGGCCCGGCGGCGGCGGCGCTGGGCGGCGACATGCTCCTGCACATGCCGATCGCGCGCTCCCTCGCGCGCGGGCCCGCGTACGGCGAAAAGCCCGCCCCGCCGGGTTAGGCCGGCTCGGCCTCGGCCGCGGTCCGCTCGGTGTCCACCGCGGCCTGCATCGCAGGCCCGTAGCGCGAGCCGGCGACCGTGTCTTCGTTCACCAGCTCATCGACCCGCCGCATGATCTCCTTGGACAGCCGGACATCGGCGGCCGCGGCGTCCTCGCGCATGTGATCGGGATTGGCGGTGCCGGGGATCGGCACGATGATCGGGTCCTTCTGCAGGAGCCAGGCGAGGCAGAGCTGGGCGGGCGTGCAACCGGCCTCGGCGGCCAGGACCTCGAACTCCTCGAAGAGCTCCAGGTTGGCCTCGAAGGCCTCGCCCTGGAAGCGCGGCATGCTGCGCCGGAAATCGCCATCCAGCAGCTTCGACGCATCGCGAACGCCGCCCGCCAGGAAGCCGCGGCCTACCGGCGAGAAGGCGACGAAGGCCACGCCCAGTTCGCGGCAGAGGTCGAGCACCGCGATCTCCGGATTGCGGGTCCAGGGAGAGTATTCGGTCTGCAGCGCGGTGATCGGATGGGTGGCGTGCGCCCGGCGCAACGTCGGCGCGGAGACCTCGGAAAGTCCGATCGTGCGGATCTTGCCTTCCTTCACCAGCTCGGCCAGCGCGCCGACGCTCTCCTCGATCGGAACCTTCTTGTCCCAGCGGTGCAGGTAGTAGAGGTCGATGACGTCGGTTTTCAGCCGGCGCAGGCTGCGCTCGCAGGTGTCCTTGATATTGGCCGGCGTCCCATTGGTCTGGCGCTCATCGCCGACCGTGATCCCGCACTTCGAGCCGAGGGTGATTTTCGAGCGGTGCGGGCCCAGCACCTCGCCCAACAGGGTCTCGTTGTGGCCGAGCCCATAGGCCGCGGCGGTGTCGAAGAAGGTGTAGCCGGCGTCGAGCGCGCCGGTCAGCACGTTCTCCGCCTGCTCGCGCGACGGCGGGAGGCCGTAGACCTGGGAAAGGCTCATGCAGCCCAGGCCGATGGCCGAGACCTCGAACGGACCGATCTTGCGTTTGTCCATGATGCTCCCTCGGAATGTGCAGCTTCGGGAGAAACGGCGCGGAGCGGCCGGCGTCAAGCCGCCACGGACCGCCGTGGACGGGTGATCACCAGATCCGCACCCGGTCCGCCGGGGCGAGATAGAGCTTGTCGCCGGGCTTCACGTCGAAGGCGACGTACCATTCGTCTAGGTTGCGGACCGTGTCGGCGCGGAAGGGGTCGGCGCCGTGCGGATCGGTGGCGATGAGCTGGCGCAGGAAGTCCTCGCGATAGATCCAGCGGTGGGCCTGGGCGTAGGCCATGAAGAACCGCTGGTCGCCGGTCAGGCCGTCGATCACCGGCGCGGGCTTGCCGCCGAGGCTGGCGTGATAGGCGTCGAGCGCGGCCACCAGGCCCCCAAGGTCGCCCACATTCTCGCCCAGCGTCAGCAGGCCGTTCTCCTTCAGCCCCGGCAACGGCTCATAGGCGGCGAACTGCAGGGCGAGCGCCGTGGTCGACTTGCGGAAGGCGTCGGTGTCCGCCGGCGTCCACCATCTGATCAACCTGCCCTTGTCGTCGAGCTTGGCGCCCTGATCGTCGAAGGCGTGGCTGATCTCGTGGCCGATGGTGGTGCCGATGGCGCCCCAGTTCACCGCCGGGTCGGCGGCCGGATCGAAGAACGGCGGGGCGACGTAGCCCGCCGGGAAGGCCAGCTTCAGCAGCGAGCCGTAGTTGAAGGCGTTGACCGTCTGCGGCGTGGTGTTCAGGCCCCATTCCGCGCGGTCGACGGGCCTGGCCAGTTTGGCGAGCTGGTAGTCCTGCTCGAAGCCCCCGACCCGGCCGACGTTCCCGTAGAGGTCGCCGGGCCTGAGCTTCAGCGCCGAATAGTCGCGCCAGTGGTCGGGATAGCCCACCTCGACCTTCAGCGCCGCCAGCTTGGCCTTGGCGCGGACCTTGGTCTCCGGCGCCATCCAGGTGAGCGTGTCGATCCGACGGTCGAAGGCGGTCTTCAGCTGGTCGATCATGTCCTCGACCTGCGCCTTGGCCTCCGGCGGGAAGTAGCGGCTGGCGTACTCGTGGCCGACCGCGTGGCCCATGGAGAGGTTCACCAGGTCAACGCCGCGCTTCCAGCGGGCCCGCAGCTCCGGCACGCCCGCCAGCGCCTTGCCGTGGAAGGCGAAGTCCGCGTCGACGAAGGCCTTGGTCAGGTAGGGCGCCTCGGCGCTGACCACGTGGGCGGTCAGGTAGTCGCGCCAGTCGGCCATCGAGGTCGTCGGGACTAGCTTGCCGAAGCCTTGCAGCGCCGAGACCTCGCCGACGACGATGTCCTTGCGGCCGCCGACGCCCAGGGCGGTGAGATAAACCTGCCAGTCGAAGCCCGGCGCGCGGGCGGCCAGGTCGGCCACCGTCATGGGGTTGTAGACCTTGTCGAGGTTGCGCCGTTCGGCCCGGGCCCAGTGGGTCTTGGCGAGCGCGGTCTCCAGCGCGATCACCCGGTCGGCGCGGGCCTGCGGCTCCGACTGGCCGATGAGGGTGAAGAGCGTGGTCAGGTAGGTGCGGTAGGCGGCGCGCGCCTCCCCCATCTTGGCGGCCTGGCTGAGGTAGTAATCGCGGTCGGGGAGGCCCAGCCCGCCCTGGCCCATGAAGAAGCCGTTCCGGGTCGGGTCCTTCAGGTCGGCGGTGACGCCCTGCGCGATCGGAAAGTTGCCCTGCGTCGCCCCCGAGGTGAGCGGCTCGCGGCGCTCGAACCAGGCCATGGCCCTGGCGAGGTCGGCCGGCGTCTGCACCCTGGCGATCCGCGCCAGGTCGGGTTTCAGGGGCGCGATCCCCTTCGCCTCGATGGCGGCCTCGTCCATGTAGGCGGCGTAGAGCATGCCGACCTTCTTCTGGTCCTGGGTCACCGGGTTCTTGGCCGCGTCGTCGAGGATGCCCTTGACCCGCGTCAGGCTCTGCTCGCGCAGCCGCGCGGCGTCGCCCCAGTAGGAGCGGTCCGGCGGGATGGTCTGGGCCTTCGCCCAGCCGTTGTTCACATAGGCCCAGAAGTCGTCGCCCGGCTTGACCGACGCATCGACGGAGTTGGGCTGCAGGCCGATCGTGCCGATCTCCGGCTTGCCGGCGGCGCCCGCCTGGCCGGCGAGCAGAAGCACCGCCGCACTGGCCACGAACAGAAATCCCTTACCCATGTGACGTCCCCGAATATCGAAGCCTGGGCCGACAGTGCCGCGCCACCGGCGCCCTGTCCGTCGAAAACTTGCGCCAGCCGCGCACAAGATCCGCGTTTTCTGCGCGAATTGCGCTTCAGACCGGCGTGTCGCCCGCCACGGTCGTGCGGTGCATCAGGCGCAGGTGGCCGTCGTAGCCGCCCTCGGCCAGGTGCATGGTGCAGCGGTTGTCCCACATCAGCACCATCCCCGCCTGCCAGCGGTGGCGGTAGATGAACGCGTCCTGCACCATGTGCTTGAAGAGGTAGCCCAGGATCGCCTCGCCCTCCGCGCCGGTCAGGCCCTCGATATCCACCGTGTAGACCGGGCTGATGAAGAGCGCCTTGCGCCCCGTCACGGGATGGGTGCGCACCAGCGGATGGGTGCGGGTCTTCTCGGCCTCCACCGAGGTGACGATCTGCATGGTCCTGGCCGCAGTCTCCTTGGCGAAGGCGCCCTGGGTCCCGTAAGGCCGGGCCGCGGAATGGACGGCCCGCAGCGGCGCCAGCATCACCTGCATCTTGGGTGACAGCGCCTCATAGGCCCGCGCGCAGTCGCAGAAGAGGGTGTCGCCGCCCACCGGCGGGGTGACCTCGGAGCGCAGGATGGTGGCGGCCGGCGGCTGGTCCTGGAAGCTCCAGTCGGAGTGCCAGCCCGCCCCGAAATTGGTGGCCTTCTCGTCGGGCTCGCGACGCAACTCGAGCACGTTGGGTCGCCCGGCCATCGGCTTGATGAAGGGGTCCTTGCCGAACGCCCCCATCTGCAGCGTGAAGGCCTCCAGCGCGTCCAGGCTGAGCGGCTGGCCCGGGAAGGCCACGACCCCGTGGCGGGCCCAGGCGGCCTTCACCTCGGCCAGCACGGGGGACGGCAGGGGTTTTGAAAGATCGAGGCCCGTGATGCTCGCGCCGAAACCCGACTCCTGCGGCGTAACAGTGATCGTGCGCGAGGCGTTGTCCGCTTCCTGCAACATCGCTGGTCCTCCGGACGCAGGGTCAACCTGCGTCCCCTATGAAACACCCGTTTGCGTCCGTCCCGGCAAGCCTGTAATCGAAGCCCCGCCATGACCGCTTTCGACACCCAAGAAGACAAGCTGCTCACGCTGGTCCCTGACCACGAGGTCAACGCGCGCGACACCTTCGGCGTGGACTTCGACATGAAGGCGCCCGCCTTCACCACCCGCGACCCCCACGTGCCGGACCTCGACGAGAACTACGTGTTCGACCCCGAGACCACGCGCGCCCTCATCGCCGGCTTCGCCCACGACCGCCGGGTCATGGTCCAGGGCTATCACGGCACCGGCAAGTCGACGCACATCGAGCAGGTCGCCGCGCGCCTGCACTGGCCGCTGGTCCGGGTGAACCTCGACAGCCACGTGTCGCGGATCGACCTCGTCGGCAAGGACGCCATCGTCCTGAAGGACGGCAAGCAAGTCACCGAATTCCGCGAAGGCATGCTGCCCTGGGCGATCCAGCGGCCGATCGCGCTGGTGTTCGACGAATACGACGCCGGCCGCCCGGACGTGATGTTCGTGATCCAGCGCGTGCTGGAGGCGCAGGGCAAGCTGACCCTGCTCGACCAGAACCGGGTCATCCGGCCGAACCCCTGGTTCCGGCTGTTCTCCACGACCAACACCATCGGTCTTGGCGACACGACGGGCCTCTATCACGGCACCCAGCAGATCAACCAGGGCCAGATGGACCGCTGGTCGATCGTCACCACGCTGAACTATCTGGCCCATGACGTGGAAGCCGAGATCGTGCTGGCCAAGTCGCCGAGCTACAACACCGCCGACGGCAAGCGGACCATCAACGCCATGGTCCGCGTCGCCGACATGACCCGCAACGCCTTCATGAACGGCGACATCTCCACGGTCATGAGCCCGCGGACCGTGATCACCTGGGCCCAGAACACCGAGATCTTCGACGGCGACATCGCGCTCGGCTTCCGGATGACCTTCCTGAACAAGTGCGACGAGCTGGAGCGCGGCACCGTCGCCGAGTTCTTCCAGCGCGCCTTCGGCCAGGACCTGCCGGAAAGCACGGCGCGGGTGCGGGTGGCTTAGGCGGCCTCAGGCGGCGCTGCAAAAGAGGGGACGCGATAGCCTCGCGTCCCCTCTTCCGAAGCCCTCGCTAGTTGCCGGTGATCTTCCGGCCGGCGAAGACGCCGAGCGCGAGGAAGACCAGGAAACCCACGACGAACAGGAAGAACAGGATCTTGGCGATCCCGGCCGCGGCGCCGGCCATGCCGGTGAAACCGAGGCCGCCGGCGATCAGGGCGATCACCGCGAAAATCAAAGCCCACTTGAGCATGTCGCTCCTCCCAACACGTGAAGCCCGCCTCAGGCGGACCTGCGCTGTTGAACGCGAGCCTTCGCCGTAGTGTTCCCGCGCGCGGTTCCCCGCGGGCTCAGAACGCCTTGCTCACCCCCACGAAGACGCCGCGCCGCGGGCCGAACTGCGGCGCCCCGACGCCCACGCCAGAGCCGTCGCGGATGCCGTAGGTCTTGTCGAAGACGTTGATCACGTCGGCGCGGATCGTCAGCGGCCCCCCGGGAAGACCCGTGAAGTCGTGCGCCGCGCCGAGGTTCACCTGCATGTAGTCCGGCATCTTGCCTCCGTTGGGCACGGACCCGTCGCGCCGCAGGCCCGAGCCGTAGAGCAGGTCCGCCGAGATCCGCGAATCCCCGAACCGGTAGCTGCCGCCGCCCGAGATCGTGTAGGTCTGGTCGTGGTCCAGGTGGATGTAGTGGTCGTGGATGTAGGCCAGTTCGTCCGGATCGAAGTTGAACTGGCTGGTGACGATGTCCTTCCCCTTGGCCTGCGACCAGGCGAAGTTGGCGTAGGCGGTGAACGAGCCGCTCGCATAGCTGGCCGAGAGCTCGATCCCCTTGGCGTAGCCCTTGCGGTAGTTGAAGGGCGTCAGGATGATCGGCGCGCCGAACTGGCCTTCGTCCACCAGGTTCCGGGCCAGCTTGTAATAGGCGTCGACGCCCAGCGTCAGCCCGCCCAGCTTCTGCTCCAGGCCCAGGTCGAAATAGTGGTCGCGCTCGGAGAGCGGCGTGTCGTTCCGGGTCCCCGGCGCCTCGGCCGTGGTGCCGACGAACCTGGCGACCGCCTCGCTGGCCACCAGCTCGAACGGCGGCGGGGTGAAATAGCGCGCGTAGCCGGCATGGAGCGTCGTCCCCTCGGCCGGAACCCAGACCAGGTTCACCCGCGGCGACAGCTGGTGCTCGCTGCGGAAGGCGTCGAGCTGGTCGAAGCGCAGGCCGTAGTTCAGCGTCAGCCCCTCGGCGAGCTTCCACTCGTCCTGCAGATAGGCCGAATAGGTCCAGGCGTGCGACTTGCCGTTGTCAACGAGGCTGCTCGGCGTGGTGGAGAGCTGATTGCCGTCGGCGTCCACCAGGAACACCTGGGAATTGGTCTTGCTGGTGGTCCGGTCGGTCGAGACGATGACGCCGCCGCGGATCGTGTGGCTGTCGCTGAGGGTATAGGCGCCCTCCAGCTGGGTCCCGAACGACAGATCGGTCTTGCGCGCCGCCTGGGCGATGCCGGTGAACAGGAGCTCGCCCGCGACGTCGGGCCGGTAGCGCAGCTGCGAATAGCGGGCGAACACCGAGCCCTGGGCGGTGAACCTGTCCATGGTCGTCAGGTAGCTGACGATGCCGTAGGTGGTGCCTTCCCGCTGGGTCTGGTCGAGCGCCTCGGAGGCGAAGGCCGTGCGGCCGTTCAGCGACCGGCCGAGGTCGGGCTGCAGGCCGCGCACATTGGGAATCTGGAATTTCTGCTGCGAGGTCCCGAGGATCGCCGAGACCCGGCTGTTGTCGTCGAGGATGTGATCGAAGTAGCCGAACGCCTGGTACTGGTCGGAGTGGTCGTGCAGCGGATTGGCGCTACCGTCGGGGCTCTCGATGCCCACGTCGGTCCCGGTATAGCTGCCGGAGACGAAGGCGCTGGAGCGGCCCCAGGAGCCGCCATATTCCAGGCTCGGCGTGATCACCCCGTGGCTGCCGCCATAGATCGAAGCCTCGCCGCCGTTCTTGAACCCGCTCTTGGCGGTGATGTTGATGATGCCGGCGGTGCGCAGTCCATACTGCGCCGGCAGCGCGCCGGTGATCAGGTCGATGTTCGCGGCAAGCCTGGGCGACAGGGTCTGGCCGAACACCGCGAGGCCCTCGGGCAGGATCACATTGTTCAGCCGGTACTGGATGTTGGCGTGGTCGCCGCGCACGTGCAGCTGGCCGAACGAGTCCTGCGCGACGCCGGGCGCCTGCAGCACCACCTGGTTGAGCTGGGTGTTGGCGCCGCCCGGCAGGTTGGTGATGAAGGCCTGCGGCAGGGAATAGCTGGTGGCCCCCAGCGCCGGTTCGACCGCCGAGCGGGCGGCGTCGAGCCGCTGGGCGGTGACCACCACCTCGGAGACCGTGTCGGAGGCCGCCGACGCCTCGGCCGCGGCGGCGGCTGTGGCCAGGACGGCGAGGCTCGTGGACGCGAGCAGCAGGCGCATCTTCGACATGTTTTCCCCTTGGGCCTTGAATGGCGGCGTATGTGTTATGAGATAACATATCTGTTATGAGATAACATAATGCGTCGTCAACAGGCGTTGCGACGAAGGGGCGACGGGAGTTAGCTGACGCCCATGAATGCGGCATGCCATCACGAGGACGGAGAACACCCGGGCCTGAAGGGTGCTGCGCTGAAGCGCGCGCTCGGCCAGGCCGAGACCCACTGCATGGCCGTCCAGGAGCGGCTGACCGCGCCGCGCCGGCGGGTGCTCGAGCTCTTGCTGGAGGCCGACGCGCCGCTGAAGGCCTACGACCTGATCGCGGCCTTCGGCGAGACCGGCCAGCCGGCCAAGCCGCCCACCGTCTACCGCGCCCTGGAATTCCTCGAGCGCCTGGGCTTCGCCCACCGCATCGAGAGCCTCAACGCCTACGTCCCCTGCCGCCTGGACGGCGCGGGGCACCGGGCGGCCTTCCTGATCTGCGAGTGCTGCGGCGCCGCCGAAGAGTTCGAACCCGATTTCGCGCCCCAGCTCGCGGCCGCCGAAGCCCACGGCTACGCGGTGACCGGCGTCACCCTGGAGGCGCGGGGCTTGTGCCCGGCGTGCCGGAGGTAGGACTCACCAGAAGATGTCCCGCACCACCTGGACGACGCGGCCGGTGTATTCGTCGATCAGCAGGGCGTCGCTGCCGACGCGGACCCAGTCGTAGCCGGGCGGCGGATAGGGCAGGTCGTAGCTCCACCAGTCGTTCAGCAGGTAGTCTGAGCCGTACCAGCCGCGCGGCAGGAATTCGCCGAAGGCCCAGCTGTGCGCGTAGAAGCCGATCGGCGGGCGGTAGTAGCCGTACCGGTAGCGCTGGTGGCTGCGGTAGGCCTGCGGATAGCGGCCCTGCTGCCAGTGCGGCCGGCCGCGGTCGTCGTTGCGGTTCCAGCCGCCGCGGTCGCCGCGGTTGCGGTCCCCGTCGCGGCGACCGTCGCGGTTGGCGTCGAGGCCGCGGTTTCCGTCACGGTTCCCATCCCAGCGCCGCGGGTCGCCGCCACGGTTGTCGCCGCGGTCGCGGCCGCCGCCGGTCTGGGCCTGGGGCGCGACCTCGCGGCCGCGGCCATCGCCGCGGAACTGGGCGCGGGGGGCGCGCGGCTCGGGCGCCTGGACGGCCGCGGGAGCGGCGGGCGCGGCGGGCGCGGCAGGGATGGCGCGGACGGCGCGGCCCTGGTCCGACTGGAACTCCGGGCGGCGCTGGCCGCGGCGGTCCTCGCCGCCGGTCCTGTCGCGACGCGCGTTGTCCTGCACCTGCGGGCGGTCGCCGCCGCCGGCGCCCCGATCGCGCCCGGCGTCCTGGCCGCGGTGGTGGCGGCCCTCGTCCTGCGCCACGGCGGCGGTCGCGGCGCCCGCCAGCAGCAGCGCGGCGAGGGTTGCAGTGATGGTGGTCTTCATCGGTCTATCGGCCCTTCCAGGCCCAATCGTCTGTCCCATTGTCCCCTATATGGGCAGCAGCATGCTGAACCGCGCTTGAACGAACCGGAGAGGCGCCCGACCTTGCCGCCAACGCACCGAAAGGATCCGCCCCGCCGTGACGGCCCATCCCAACGACGTCCTGGGGTTCTGGCAGAATGCCGGTCCTGCCCGCTGGTTCACCAAGTCGCACGCCTTCGACGAGGCCATCCGGCTGAAGTTCGAGCCCGTGCACCACCGCGCCGCGCGCGGCGAATACGACGCCTGGCAGCAGAGCGCCGACGGCGCGCTGGCGCTGGTCATCCTGCTCGACCAGTTCCCGCGCAACCTCTGGCGCAACTCCGCCCACGCCTTCGCCACCGATCCCAAGGCGCGGTCGATCGCCAGGGCCGCGGTCGAGGCCGGGTTCGACAGGCAGGTGGACCCGGAGCTGCGGAATTTCTTCTACCTGCCCTTCGAGCATTCCGAGGACCTGGCCGACCAGGACTTCGGCCTGGCGCTCTGCGCCGAGGCCGGCGACGCCGACAGCGTGAAATGGGCGACCCTGCACCGCGAGATCATCGCCCGCTTCGGCCGCTTCCCGCACCGCAACCCGGCGCTCGGCCGCGCGACCACACCGGAAGAGCAGGAATTCCTCGACGAAGGCGGCTTCTCGGGTTGAGCGTCCACAGGATCGTGAAGAACGATCCACCGGTGGTCATTCTCCGGCCGTACGAATCACGTACGAATCACCTCAGTGAACGCTCACGCTGCCATTCAGCCGGTCTGCCAGGCCGCCCCGGACCATCCGGAGCGCCAGTACCTCGCGTTGCTCGAGGACATCCTGGCCAACGGGGTGCAGCGCGGCGACCGCACCGGCACCGGCACGCTGGGCGTCTTCGGCCGCCAGATGCGCTTCGACCTGGCCAAGGGCTTCCCGCTCCTGACCACCAAGAAGCTGCACCGCAAGTCGATCATCCTTGAGCTGCTGTGGTTCCTGCGCGGCGACACCAATGTGCGCTGGCTGCAGGAGCGCGGGGTCTCGATCTGGAACGAGTGGGCCGATGACGCCGGCGAACTCGGCCCGGTCTATGGCAAGCAATGGCGCTCCTGGACCGCGCCCGACGGCCGGGTGATCGACCAGATCGCCGCCGTGGTCGAGGGGCTGAAGACCAACCCCAACAGCCGCCGCCACATCGTCTCGGCCTGGAACCCGGCCGAGGTTGAGGACATGGCGCTACCGCCCTGCCACTGCCTCTTCCAGTTTTTCGTGGCCGACGGGAAACTGAGCTGCCAGCTCTACCAGCGCTCGGCCGACGTCTTCCTGGGCGTGCCGTTCAACATCGCCAGCTATGCCCTGCTCACCCTCATGGTCGCCAAGGTCACAGGCCTTGAGCCCGGCGAGTTCGTCCACACCCTCGGCGACGCCCACCTCTACCTGAACCATCTCGACCAGGCCCGGCTGCAGCTCTCCCGCGAGCCCCTCCCTCTCGGCCGCATGCACGTCGCCGACAAGGCCGACCTCTTCGCCTTCGAGTTCGAGGACTTCCGCCTGGAAGGCTACGGCGCCCACCCCTCCATCCCGGCGCCCATCGCGATCTAATTGCTCCACCTCTGGGGGAGCTGTCAGCGAAGCTGACTGAGGGGGTCCTCATAGGTCAGCGCGGACGCCCTCCGGCCCTTCGGGCCACCTCCCCCAAAGCGGGGAGGAACTGCTAGGAAGAGCCCATGCCCTCCCCCATCCTCGCCGCCGGCCCTATCGCGCGCGCCAAGAACGGCGTCATCGGCCGCAATGGCCATCTGCCCTGGCGGCTGAAGACCGACATGGCCAACTTCCGCGCCGTGACCATGGGCAAGCCGGTGATCATGGGCCGCAAGACCTGGGACAGCCTGCCCAAGCGCCCGCTGGTGGGCCGCACCAACATCGTGCTCTCCCGCGACGGCTCGTTCGAGCCGAAGACCGCTGTGGTCTGCGAGGACTTCGCCGACGCCATCTCCATCGCCCGCGAGCAGGCCGAGGAGGACGGGGCGACGGAATATTGCGTGATCGGCGGCGCCTCGCTCTTCGAGCTGGCGCTGGTCAAGGCCAGGCGGCTCTACCTCACCGACATCGACGCCGAGATCGCCGGCGACACCGTGCTGTCCCCCATCGACGAGAGCCGCTGGACCGAGGTCCGTTCGGAGCGCCACGAGACCTCCGAGGACGACGAATATCCCTTCACCATCCGGGTGCTGGAACGCCGCTGATCCCACGCTATGGTTCCTCCAACGGGTGTTGGGAGGGACGCGAGCATGGACATCCAGCTGGTCGCCGAGGGCTTCGAATTCCCCGAAGGCCCGATCGTCATGGCCGACGGCTCGGTGATCCTGACCGAGATCAAGGGCCGGCGGCTCACCCGCGTCGCCCCGGACGGGACCAGGACCACCGTGGTCGAGACCGGCGGCGGGCCCAACGGCGCGGCCATCGGCCCGGACGGCGCCATCTGGATCACCAACAACGGCGGTGCGTTCGAATGGCTTGAGCAGGGCGGCATGACCATTCCCGGCCCCACCCCGGCCAGCCACACGGGCGGAATGATCCAGCGCTACGACATGGCCTCGGGCAGGCTTGAGACGATCTACGACAGCTGTGACGGCCGCCGGCTGATCGGCCCCAACGACCTGGTCTTCGACAGGCAGGGCGGGATGTGGTTCACCGACCACGGCTGTGGCACGCCCGAGGGCCGCAAGTTCGGCGCGCTCCACTACGCCAGGAGCGACGGCGGGCTTATCAGCCGCCAGCGCGGCCACCTCATCTCGCCCAATGGCGTCGGCCTCTCGCCCGACGAGAAGACCGTCTATGTCGCCGACACCAGCCTGGGTCGCCTCTGGGCGTTCGATATCGCCGAACCCGGCGTGCTGGCCCCGCCGGCCGGCTTCGCGCCCGGACGGGTGGTCAGGAACCTGGACGGCTATCAGCTCCTGGACAGCCTGGCCGTCGAGGCCGGCGGCAAGATCTGTGTGGCCACCATCATCAATGGTGGCGTCACCGCCTTCGACGAGGACGGCTCCACAGAGCACTTCCCTTTCCCGGACGTCATCTGCACCAACATCTGTTTCGGCGGCGCCGACATGATGGATGCCTGGATCACCGCCTCGGCCACCGGCAAGCTCTTCAAGGTGCGCTGGCCCCGGCCCGGCCTGAAGCTCAACTTCAACGCCTAGCCTCCATCCCGCCCCGAAGCGGAGGATGACCTGGGAACCCGAAGGCAAATTGCACGCTTAAGGTTTTCACGAGGGGAATGGGCGGCGCGGCCGCTGTTGCGCGAGAGACCTGCATGACCAGCGCGGCGCCAACGGACGACGCCTCGACCGGGATCACCGGGCTTGACGACATCCTGATCGGCGGCCTGGCCCGCGACCGGGTCTATCTGCTGGAGGGCAGCCCCGGCACCGGCAAGACCACGGCGGCGATGAGCTTCCTGCGCGCCGGCGCCCTGAACGGCGAGGTCACGCTCTACATCACCCTGTCCGAAACCGAGGCCGAGCTGCGCGACACCGCCCGCGCCCACGGCTGGACGCTCGAGGGGATCGACATCTTCGAACTGGTCCCGCCGGAGAGCCTGCTCGACGAACAGCAGCAGCAGAGCCTGCTCTATTCCTCCGACCTGGAGCTCGGCGAGACCACCCGGATGATCTTCGAGGCGGTCGAACGGCGCAATCCCGCCCGGGTGGTCATCGACAGCCTCTCGGAGATCCGCCTGCTGGCGCAGAGCTCGCTGCGCTACCGCCGGCAGGTGCTGGCGCTGAAGCACTATTTCGCCAGGCAGGGGGCGACCGTCCTGCTGCTCGACGACCTGACCACCGAAAGCCTCGACAAGACCGTCCACAGCGTTGCCCACGGGGTGGTTCGGCTG
>Ga0307517_10001100_pt1 | contig 45664 bp, 54 predicted proteins | sample 23_EM_MG_FD_194515 | JGI IMG/M metagenome (GOLD analysis project Ga0307517, IMG submission 194515) | Populus trichocarpa ectomycorrhiza microbial communities from riparian zone in the Pacific Northwest, United States - 23_EM | ecosystem: Host-associated > Plants > Roots > Unclassified | place...
ACCTTCAGTCTAAGAATACACTTGGTTGAACGGCAATCCCTGAGTCCCTTAGCCCAACTTGTCCTTCAACTATTATCCTTCTAGCTACCGGTCCCTTGAAGCCTCCCTTAGCACCAGCGCTAGCAGGCCTATCGCCGGTCCTATTGTATTTTCGTTAGACAGGAATAAACCTGTTACAGTAATTTATCGGGAAACCCATCACCAGATGGAAACCAATCACTGGTAGCAACTGAGGTAAACTCAAACCCAGATTTTATTAGCTCTATAAATAATCGAGATACGACTTTAAAGGTCTTGCAGTGGATACTTTGAAATATGAAGATTTAGAATATAGAGTTATTATTCCATAATGTAATGTTTCCTTATCGGTTCTCGGTACACTGCGAACCTTTAAGATATCGTCCCAGGTTGTGCACTTGAAATCCAGGCCTAAGAGTGGCCTAGGCGGATTGATCAAGCGGAGGCTCCGAAAGCTTGTTAGATAAAACCTTATACTATATCGCTAAGGTCTTGAAGTATTTGGCGGCTTCTCACTATCGTTACGCACTGAAGAGGTAACTATCCAAACAAGTATATTGAAAACTCTGTCTGTCGAAGTCTGCTCTTTCTAAGTCCGAAAGATGCAGCCTTTAAATACATGGCCGGCTTTTCCTAAAGCTTTACTCCTACGAGCACAGCTCGTATCCTAAAACAACTATGGTATCAACTTGATTCAATCAAACAATACACAAAACATTCAAGGTATCAAACGATCCCTTGAAACAAAACTTCAAACAACGGGAGTATCAAATGATACTTCCGAAACACAATCTGGGAGAGGCACAACATCGTATCCCCAAACGAAAGATAAAACAAACTCGGGATCAAACGATACCTCCTGCATAACAACAAGGCTACAGCCATAAGGCTCGTATTCTGAAAGCAAACTAATCCTAAAGGAAATCCATCAGAAACCATAGTACCTGTACCGGTTACACCCCCGAAAGAAAACATCTGTTTCCATCAATCAAACTAAACCTACATCCAACTCGTAATAACCCTACAATCCTCAGATCCAGATTCGTAATACTCGCTTTCAAAATAGGGTTTGAAAAGGTCACTATCAACTGGCCCTTCATCCTCGAATTGGGTCCCGCTAGGGGTCGTCAGGATATAGGACATGGTAATAAATCCTGTTTCAACAGGAAACTCGTCTCCAGGCATGTTGTCAGTGCACCAGGCCTGTATAAGGTCCATCGCATTTTCAAGCCATTCCTATGGCTCCTAACTATTGTCGCTATTGGGGTATCCTTTCCATTTGACAAGAAACTGGGCCTTGACATAGCGCTCACGGTGGTCCAGCGCCTCCTCAACCTCCCATTCGGGCATCTCCTCAACCAGGATGGGTGCGGGTTTGGCATGAGTCCGTTCAGGGAATCTGCCGCTATGATTAGGAAAGAACTTCTTATCCATTGAAAAGTGAAAAACTGCCTCCTTCCAGTGGTAGATTTTCGAGTCCATCTTGACCCTATAGTTCTGCGTTTGTTTATCGTAATCAAGGACTTGGAAAGGCCCTTGCCATCTCGGCTCGAGTTTCTTACTCCATCAAGATTCTGTAACAAATCTGTCGCTATATCCCATCAGGAATTCTCCAATGGTGATAGGTTCTTGGGTCGTCCTCCTTTTAGCTGCATTTCTCGTGCTGTGGATCCTAGCCAGCTTGAGCGCTTGATATGCAAACTTCCTCAGTTCCTGGTGTGGATTGAGATAATCCTCAGATGCTGGGACAGCCGTGCCTTCGATCCTATAGGTCGCCAATAAGGGGTAGTAGCGTCCATACACCGCTTTGTATGGTGACAGGTTAATGGTATCTGAATGTCCAGCATTCGTATATGCAGCCATATCCTGCAATGAATTCACCCAATTATTCTCCAGCTTGTTGGTGATGTTCCTCAAGGCGGCCTTGAGTTCCCTAATCTTGTGTTCCACTTGCCCATTCGTTTCATGATATCTAGGCACTACCTTAATATGTTCGATACCCATGGACTTCATACTTTGCTGCCAAACCCGTGAAGTGAATTTGGGATCTACATCGCTAACAATCAAAGGAGGTGTGCCATGGGGCGTGAATACGTGGTGACGAAGATAGGATAGCGTGGTCACTGAATTCGCATCTGAAGTAGTGGGCATGAACCAGGTGAATCCAACAGCCCGGTCCACAACTACCAAGACCATATCATATGTCTTTGTTGGTCCTTTACTCTTGTTGAAAGGTCCTGCGAAATCGATAGCATAAGATGTAAAAATCTCCCCAGGAATCGGCATCATCTGGGAATTGCCTTTGCGCAAAGCATTCCGTTCCTTATTCCTCTGACAGCGCTCGCACTGCCTAACGTAATCTCTCCAATCCTTCTATCTATCCAGCCAGTAAAGGTACTCAGTAGCCTATCTGAGATTGCTTTCCGCACTGTGGTGTCATTTGTCATGGACTGCCGTTATGGCGAGCTCGAAGGGTATGACCATTTGCCACATGGCGTTTCCATATGTAAAGGGCTTGAAGTCCTTTGTGTGTAGTAGCGATCATCAGTCCGTCACCAATGCGATAGTGTTCCGTCTAGAGTTCCTTACGGGGCGGGGCGAGGCGGGTTTTGACTGGCCAGGCCCCGCCCTTACAACTGGCCGGGGGGGTTGTTTTGGGGGTGAGCCCCGCCCCGCCCCCATCCTGGGCGAGTCCCCGCTCATTCCCTGGACGGGGTCCCGTTTCTCCGCACCTGTTTTAACGGGGACCCGTCTGGGGAACTGGTGGGGCCGGGGGCAGGGGCAGGGAACGGTAAAAAAACATACCCCGCCCTGGGCCGTTCAGCGGGGCGGGGCGGGGAGTTGGGCCGGGGGCCCGCGTTTTTCGGGGACCCGGAGGCCCCGTAACGAACACTAGTTCCTTCCTTCCTCTGTTAGCTGTGTTTCCAGAGTTGAAAGCTAACTTGTATAACTCATCCTTCCTATAGGCGTTGAGTAGTTGCTCTCTCCACATTCTCTGCATCTTAGTGGTAACTAGAGTTCGTTACGGGGCGGACAGGGCCCCGGAAAACGCTGGCCCCGGGCCCTTTTCCCCGCCCTGCTCCGCTCAACAGCCTGGGGCGCGGTGTCTTTTTTGGCATTCCCTGCCCCTGTGCCCGTTTAGGCCTCCGCCCCACCCATACCCCGGACGGGTCCCCGTTAAAAATGTGTGGTAACAAACGGGGCCCCGTCCAGGGAATGAGTGCGGGTGGGCCCCGGGCGGGGATTACACGAAAAATACACCCCCCGGCCCCGTGTAAGGGCGGGGCCTGGCGAGTGAAAACCCACCCCGCCCCGTCCCGTAACGAACACTAGTCGTAACTTGAATGCTATCGCGTTCATCAAGTACCTGTTGGAGGCGCGAGGAGTCTCCTTCATCCTCGAAGACATCATACAGAATGCGGTCACCCTGCGATATGGTAGGTGGTATAATCGTAGGAACAGTTTTGTTGTAGTGGGTTAAGCCTCCTCCTTAGAGGAGTTTCTGTCCTTTTGCCATATTGGCATCGTGTGGTTTCTGAGCATGACGGTCGCATTGTTGGCATTCTCCAAGAGGATCGTCATGTTCTAGTACCATGGCTAGTCATTTTCTGACTCCGTCAAGGTCAATTCTGGGTCTAGTACTCACATTGCCTTCCGCTAAGTATCTCGCTCTCATGGTTGGCACCTCAGGGGATTCAGGTGTAATGACTTGTCCTGCAAGCCTGTTCTCCTTATGGAATTCGCACAAAGCTTTGTGGCATCCTGTCCAATGAATTGCTGCGTGATTCAATTCTTCTTCGCTGAGGTGTCCAGAGGAGACCATATCTCCCCAATCTTTCCCTTCTCTCATACTGCAATCAGAGCCACATTCACAGTGTTCTCTAAGAGTGCGTAGGGGTTCAAAACGCTACATGGTGGCACAAAAGAATGAAGTAGCAAATAAGATATGGGGTGAGTCGTCATGGGTATTGGTAGCTTGGAGGTCTTCTGTTTCTTCAGTAGGGACTTGGGCGTATTCTGCTGGTCCAGGCTCATGTCAATAGAAGCGGGAAAGCGGGTCAGCTAAATAGTTTGTTGCTTCAGGCTTGTAAACTATCTTTGCCATATACTTTGCTAGGTGTGTACACCACCTCATTTGGTTCCTAGTCGGTCTTGGATCCGTACTCAGATACATCAGGGGTTGATGATTAGTAAGAATGGTAAACTCATGTCCTGCAAGGAGGTGATCAAATGGTACCAAGGCATCCATGATCGCCAGTGCCTCCTTGTCTGTTGTCCCATAGTTCATTTGCGTGTTAGTGAACTTCCTGCAGTGTAACGATGGTGGTCGTGCAGTTTCAGCTGTTTCGCCTTGTCCAACCCAGGCTCCAACTCCTGTGTCTGACACATGGGGTATTAACCATATGGGTACTCCAGATTCGTGGTTAATAGGTCTGATGACCTCGTTATCATCTGCAAGGTTCTGCGTATTCTGAAAAGCTGTGTCATGAGTTGGTGTCCAGACAAACTCTGCATTGCCTATAAGGTCGGTAAGGGGTGCAGTGATTGTTGCAATGTGTGGTAGGAATTGGCCAATGTAGTTGACCAATCCTAAGAATTCTCGTAGTCCTTTCCAATCTTTAGAGGTCGTCCATTCTCCTATTCTCGTGATCTTCTCAGGTGAGGCGTGAAGTCAGTTATCGTCCACCACATGTGCTAGCACATTCATCTTAGGAAAGAAGAACTCGGATTTCTGTCTGCTGGCGAAGAAGTGCGCTTCCTGCAGCTTCCTGCAGACCTTTTTGATGTGCTCCATGTGCTCGCTCGTCTGCCTTGTTTGAGAATATGAGTATGTAGTCAATGTAAACACATACAAATTCTCCAAGATACTCTCGCATTAGATGTGACATGATCTGCATGAATGTTCCAGTTGCGTTCATATCACCCTGCAGCATCACCTTGCTGACGAATCCTCCAAATGGTGTTTTGAAACAGTTTAGGTATTTGAATTCCAGTTCCACTGTAGTTTGGAAGTACGCGTCATTTAAGTCAATCTTGCGGGGATATCTCGATCATCCTAGTGCATTCAGGATCGTCCTTGGATTATGGATTTGTCTGTCATCTTTTCTTGTGTTGTCATTTCGTGCAATTAGATCCACCAGGGGTCTGATCCTGCCATCGGATTTTCCTTGGACAAACAGTGGTGCTGCGCTAGGAACTTCCCTCCAATAGAGGACTCCTTGTTATTCCTTCTGAGCAAGCCATTCCATAAGCTTAAGCTCATACTCTTCAGGAACTCCGAATGTTAGTTGCGTCTTAAGGTTCTCCTTATCCTTCAACCGGATTCGATGATTGTATTCTCGTAATGGTGGTAGTCTTTCCGGTATTGGGTCTGGGAAGACCTCAGGCAACATCTCCATGACCTCCTCAGTGGTTGCTATCGCTGCTGCCCTTACTAATCCACTAGTTGGCATGCAGTTTACCTTAACCCTGTGTTTAGGAAAAGTATGGTGGAGTTCCCACACATAATTGTTGCCTGAGTGCTCGAAAGGAATTTCATTCCAATCAAGGCATCATACTTTGCCAGGTTGCCAACAATGATTCTGTTGTTTCTGGTACGCATTTTTCCAATCTCTATATTCACTACGCATTGCTTGCTACTTGTGGATTATGATCTTTTCATGGCCATAAGTATTCGAAGTTCTCCTTCTAACGCTTTGGTTTCCACGCCGTGGGTGCTGACAAATGCTGCGCTAAGGATGTCTTCTCCAATAGTTCCTGTATCGAACAGTACTCTGGCATTGTGACAATTGATCCTTATCGTTCCTTCCAAAGCCTTCTTAGCCTTGGTCATACTGGGTGCTGTTTTGCCTGATGAGGCGTAGGTCTCAATTTCCATCGAGTTGATGTAGACCTCATCTGCACTTGTTTCAGCCTCTGCTCGGTGTGATGTTGATTCTTTCTTGACCGCTTTCCCCTTGCATTTCTTTATCCTTCATGTCAGGACAGTTGCGGGAAAGGTGTCCTTTCTTTCCACAGGTGAAACAGGCACCGCTTGGCTTCAGTTCTTTGGAAACTGTTTTGCTAATCTTCTTTTGATATCTAGGCTTAGAGTTGCTCTGACCTCGGTCCTTGTGCTGTGACTTCTCCTTTCATTCTTTCTTGTATGCTCTGACTGCTCTTAGCATGGCATCTTGTCATTCTGCTTATCGTATTGCCGAGTTTATGGTTTCTGTATCGTCAAACCATGGTTCAATTATCTGGCGTAGCTTGATATGCATGCTAGCCAAAAATCTTTCCTTGAACACATAGTCTGAGATAGTGTCCTTTGGTAACTTGGACCGATATGTGAGCAAGTCTGTTGCTACATCTGAGATATTCGTTACTACTCCATCCTTAACTTGCCTAACATCGAGGAACTTCTGGTAAAGCTCCTGCGTATATCTTGATGATTGGAATCGCTTCCGTAGGTATCCAATCTGTTGGTCTCTTGTGATGTGGTTTTCTCTGAACTCTTCCACGGCTTGTCGGTATATGTCTTTGGCTCTACCTTCTGTGTAGAAGCCATAGTATCGAGCATTTCCTCCCCTAGTTGAGGTAATACCATGTAGCCATAGGTATTCTCGAACATCTTCATACCATCAATCGAATGCGCCAGGGTCCATATCTTTCCCTGATCCTGAGAACCGCTGGGGTTCTGGAATCTTCATGGTCAGCCTTGGGGTATTAGATCGATCAGGTACCTCCGTGATTCCTGATGCAGACATCTTGTTGTCCTTGTCGTCACTTGACTCGCTGCTGCTACTTCTGCTTGGATCGTCCTTGGATGAGGTTGACTATAAAGATTTCTTTCCTTTCGCCCGTGATTTAGGAAACGCGCCTGGTGTGGCCCTTTGTTCCATGGCTATTTCACTTTGAGATTCCTTGAGTGTCTGCGAAGCCTCGTCCCTTCCTAGTTGTCTGCTAGCCTCCTCGATACTAAAGGTTGAAGCCTTCTTTGCTTGCGCCTTAGCCTTCCAGGATATCGACCTTGTGGACGGTTTTGCAAGCTCACTTCTGTCAAGCGATCTGCCTGATCTCGTATTGAGTTCGTCGCCTATGGTGGGCAACTGTTGCTATCGGGTTTATGGTGATGATCGTAGTACTCCCAGAGTACTCTGCTGCTGACTATATCGTATAGCCTGCTGATAGCTGTCGTCGGTATTCCTTAAAGTTGATCGCTCCTTAACCGATATAACTTCCAACTGACTTATTGAAGTCAAAAACATCTAATGTTTCCTTATCGGTTCTCGGTAACCAGAGAACCTTTAAGAAAGTGTAACAGGTTTATTCCTGTCTAACGAAAATACAGTAGGACCGGCGATAGACCTGCTAGCGCTGGTACTAAGGGAGCCTTCAAGGGACCGGAGGTAAGAGATAATAGTTGAAGGACAAATAGAACTCAGGGACTCAGGGATTGCCGTTCAACCAAGTGTATTCTTAGACTGAAGGTCTGTCGAAGTCTGCTGTCTCCTGCTAGCCAGGAGACTGGTTTAAATACAAAACTCAAGAGCGATAGCCTTCCTGCAATCACGATCATTACCAGTAGCTGCGCACATACCAGAATCCTGTAATCCTCCAAGACCAAAGAAAGAAACATAGCTCAGCCTCCACCAGTGCTACATGACCATTCCATACCCGGAATCCTAAATATAAACTTCTAGCAAAGCAAACTAAACAGAGCAATACGATAGCATAGCCTATCTGACTCAGAGACAGTGGCGGAGCTGAAATCAAATCAAATAAACCAAATATAAATCAACTAAACATAAGAGATCCTGCACTGCCCGCTCCTGTGTACCGTTACCGAAAACATGTACACATGTTACAGAAACCTTCTCGGGTCGTGCACTTGAAATCCTGGCCAAAGAGTGGCCTAGGCGGATTGATCAAGCCGAGGCTCCGAAAGGTTGATAGAGAAAACCTTTTACGATATTGCTAAGGTCTTGAAGTGTTTGGTGGCTTCTCACTATCGTGGCGAACTGATGAGGTAACTATTCACCCAAGTATATTGCAAACTCTGTCTGTCGGAGTCTGCTCTTTCTAAGTCCCCAAGGTGCCGCCTTTAACTACATGGCCAGCTATTCCTAAAGCCTTACTCCTAGGAGCACAGCTCGTATTCTAAAACAACTATGATATCAACTTGATACCATCAAACAATACATAAAACATTCAAGGTGTCAAACAATCCCTTGAAACAAAACTTCAAACAACGGGAGTAGCAAATGATACTTCCGAAACACAATCAGGGAGAGGCACCACGTCGTATCCCGAAACCAAACCTAAAACAACCTCCGGATCAAACAATACCTCCTGCATAACAACAGGGCTACAGCCACAAGGCTCATATCCTGAAACTAAACTAATCTTAAAGGCAATCCATCAGTAATCATAGTACCTGTACCGGTTACAGTTTGTCCCTGAAAACTAGCCCAACCTGACTCAGAGAATCTCCCGAACTGCTATTTCATCTGAGGGTGTCCCCACTCCACCAGTAGACAGTCTTCGATCTCTTCGTCATGATAGACTATAAATCAATATGCGGCCCAAATGCCTACATACCAATAGTAATAGGGAATATGGAATGATCATTTCTGATATCCAGCTATCAAAGCATTATGCAGCTAATGCATATGCAACTAGAAAATGAGAGGAGTAGTATTCTCTAAACATCGTTCCAATCAGTTAAACTTATCTTGAAATCTGCTCTCATTCAGTATTCCCAGTTGTCTTCCAGATGCCTCTGAGAAGCTCATAACTCCTGGAGCTTGTGTTTAGTGTTCGTTACAGGGCCTCCGGGGCCCTGAAAAACGCGGGCCCCCAGGACAACTCCCCCCCCCGCCCCGCTGAACGGCCCGGGGCCGGGGCGTGTTTTTTTAGTGTTCCCTGCCCCTGCCCCCGCCCCCGCCCGTTCCCCAGACGGGTCCTCGTTAAAACATGTGGAGAGAAACGGGGCCCCGTCCATGGAATAAGCGGGGACTCGCCTCGGACGTGGGCGGGGTGGGGATCACCCCCAAAATAACCCCCCCAGCCCGTTGTAAGGGCGGGGCCTGGCAAGTGAAAACCTGCCCTGCCCCGCCCCGTAACGAACTCTACTTGTGTTTGGATATATGGTAGTCCTGTGGAGCCATATACCTCGCTCTTAGTTATTTGGTAAGCTATTCCCGCTAGGGTACTAGTAAGATATCAAACAAAATACTGGTTGCACGGTCGAAGTTGTTGAAGTTCACACTAATATCCGGATTCCCTGCTGTTAAGGTCATGACTGGCCTTACCAGTCCTGTTTGAGTGGCATCGCAGGCCGTGAATACCAGCTTTCTTTCATCAATGGTTGGATTGCGGTCAGTGCCGATCACTGCATCCCATTCTTGGCAGATATTGACTCCTGATTCCCGTTTACACCCGAGAACACTCATGTTGAACTAATTTCCCCCTTTTCCCGAGCCCCGAAAACAGTCTTTGGAACCCGGAATCATGTGTCCTACAGGAGCAAAGGAAACAGGTGGTAGAACATCGTAGTTGTAATCGCTCATGCTGTGAGGTGCACTCTAGCTCTCACCAAAAGCTATGATAGAACTGTCTGGCAAAGATCCCATATCCGTCACGACCATAGCACTTCTACATTCTTTGCTTACACAGAAACACAACTGCCTCAGTGCTGGAGATGTAACTCTTGGCAGATACCCGGAACACACCAAGAATCGAAGAGTGTGAAAAAGTCAGAATACCGCAACATGTGCAAATAGATAGTTTGGTTCTTGAGAGAAAGGGGAGAAGTGAGGCCAGATTGAGAAACCTGGTGTTTAGTTCCCTTGGTTTTTTTTGCGGAGCAGGAGGATCTCACTTCTTTTAATCGTCCCGTCAACTTAAATGTTCAATATTAGCATGTGACATGTGTAGGGTGTCCAGCAACTTAGGAGCTGCGATTGCTCTGGCATCGAATAGCTCCCGCAAAGGCCAAAACCATGTTTTCTATTTAATCATCCAGTATGGCACATTTTCACCATCATGTATTCTAAGGGGACAGAATAATCTGGAAAAGAAAACGATGAAAATAATGAAAAGAGATAACCCGTGTTCTGCCGTACAAGTGGGAGAGCTGGAGGGGAGATATAAAATTGGCCAGAAAGAAACAAAAGAAGTAAAGACACACGGTAGAGATTATGCGCAATATTCCCCCAGACGACTCCCTATGCCAATTCCCATTCAGAGTGGCCCATGGCGGGAAAAATGGATAACAATAAATACTAAACCAGTTGGGGCGGCCCCCATGATAATGTGGCCGAGGATAAAGCCTACACATTTTGCCCAATCTTTGCAAACGACGGAAAACGGACGTGGCTTCGACTGCTTCGGTGCAGAGTGCGGGGGGATAGAGGGTTTCGGTTGGGAGAGTATTTGCACAATCCCTGTGTGCTTCAGGAATACCGCTACCTCAAGGGCAGTTAGGCCAGTTGGGCCCGGTATTTTAGGATCCAGATCCCCGTGTTGTAGTAGCAACTTGACTACTCCTTCATGCCCGCGCTCTGCTGCCCACAAGAGTGGCGTTAGGCGATATGCGGTGTCTGGAGTGTTGGGATTGATATCGTCTCGTTCCAATAGCAGTTTTACTACTCCCTCCAGCCCTTGCTCCGCAGCCCACGAGAGTGGTGTTCGTCCACATTCGGTCTCTGTAGTGTTGGGATCGATATCGTCTCGTTCCAATAGCAACTTTACTATTCCCTCATGTCCATTTTCCGCAGCTCGCCAGAGTGGGGTTAGGTTATATTGGGTATCGGCAGTGTCGGGACTGATATCATCTCGTTCCAATAGCAATTTTACTACACCCTCATGGCCCAGCTGTGCCGCCCAATAGAGTGGCGTTCCGCCACATTTGGGATCTGCAGTGTTGGGATCGATATCGGCTCGGTCCAATAGTAACTTGACTACTCCCTCATGCCCCTGCTGCACTGCCCACTGGAGTGGTTGTAGACCATGTTTTGGGTCGACTGAGTCCGCATTTAGGTCCTCACGCTGCAATAGCAACTGTACCACTCTCTCATGCCCAGCCCACGCAGCCCACCCAAGTGGTGTCCAGTGAGATTTAGCACCCCGAGTGTTGAGATTAATATCCTCTCGTCCCAACAGTAGCTTCACTATTCCGTCGTGCCCCTTCAGTGCCGCCCGCTCGAGTGGTGTTTGGCCATATTCTGTGTCAGAAGTGTTGGGATCTATATCATCTCGTTGCAGTAGCAACTTTACTACTCCCCGGTGCCCCTGCTCTACAGCCCAGAAGAGTGCAGCTCGACCGTATTTGGTGTCCGCAGTGCTGGGATCGATACCCTGTCGTTCCAAGAGTAACTTTGCAGCTCCCTCATCCCCTTGCTCGGCGGCCCGCAAGAGCTGTGCGGAGCCGCATTCGGTTCCCGGATACGCTGGGAGTTCCATGATTTGTCACAAGCGTGTTGAATATATGTATGTTATGCGACGGCCGAGGGAGCGATATTGGTGGCTTTATAGAAGGCAGGCTGCTAGAATTACGGCAGTTCCCACGGAGAAAGCACCCGCACATAAATGAGGTATTATGAGCTCCCTTTATTGGACAAAATCCAGACTCTGATACTGGAGCCGAGGGGCTATCCATGCCGGTGTTGGCTAGGGCAGTATCATGGGGTAACAGGGCGGTCACGTTGAGAATTTTCTCACACCGTGACTTGCCAAATTGGTGTCTCCTCGCCAAGAGTTGCCACCCCTTTCGGGATAGTTACTGGAGACATATATGGGGTATTGTGCTTGCACTTATCCCATGGACGGATGAAACATGAAGATTCCCCGCCTTCCTGACATGCAGTAGGCGGAGGCCCGGGCGCAGGACATTAGTGAATCAGCTCACGTGATATCAAGTTCAGCAAAACTGTTTTCTTCTAAAATGAGTCTACGATAGAAAATGGAATATAAAGAGTACCGTATTTACTGGAATAATTGGAATAATTGAACCGCGCACTAGGACATTAGAGTAGCGTTTGCTGGTAAGATCGGGCTCATTTTTCTGTTTTTCCTTCCCGAAGCCAGGTCTGAGGGGGTCAGTTTTCGATGTACGCTCACCCCCCAATATCGAAGAGAGGGAATTGCCGCCGTCTTAGCATGAGGTTCAATTATTCCAGTAAATACTGGATTATAAAAGACTAGGACTCAGAGATAGTATGAAAATCCATGAAAAGGCCGGTCCGCTTGCAAAGCAGGATTTCACACAACTAGCACCAAATGCCGCTATCACTCACATTCACTCGCTGTAAGGTAGAGAGCCGGCTGCGTGCATGACGGGGATTTTTTACGATTGCTATGAGTTTTCTTGTAGCGGCAGAACCCGCATGGTCGTTTCTCGTTTGGCTTGAAGATCTCTCAATGGTGACAGGTGGTGCGAAAACCAGTGTTCCGAATTGGAGGCGGAATACTGGAGTGGACTAGCAAGTCCGGTCGAAAGTCAAGTCTAGTTTACAGGTGGAAATTAGACTGGCTGGACAGTCAGAATTATTGAAACAGACTCAACCAGGACTACTAGAACTCCTGCCCGGCCTGCCAAGCAAGAGGATATGGTATTTCTATTACAATTTATTACATTCAAATAAACTTTGCGGAATAAAACTTGTTCAAAAAGTCTGAATGAGGCACAATCTAGGGTATGTGAATAATACTTCACAAGTATGAGGGGGGTTGCGAGACATGCTTAGCGAGGCGGTGAAGATGCAATTGGTAGAAGTTCCAGTTCTTAATCCCCCTAGCCCAGGTGGGTGGTAGCACCTTATTTATAGCAAGGTGCACGTCTATATGTGCATGGAAATTTTGGGAAAACAATGTAAGAAACATAAGTGCAAACATGATTGACCCTGAAAGCCAGCCAAGTAAATCACAAATAATGTGCATGAAGGCAAAAGTGTGTGGAGTGATTATAGGAAATATCATGACCAAGAATGGTGCATAAGAGATGCATAAACAACTGTAAAATCCTAAACACCTGCTTGGAAAGCACATGTTAAAGCAACAGATATTATCCTGAAATAAACAAACAAACATCATAATATATATCTTAGGTGTAGAAATGTAAGCGATCAATAGAAGGAGCCATAACACAAACTAGGTAATGGAATACCGGGTGCTGTGATGAATATACATAGGAAATATATTGAAAATTTCAACAAAACTTATTGTTTCCATGTATTATAAAATTGGGGCAGTGCATGGCTTTGATCAGGGGTGGTGAAAAAAGGTTCTCCTGTCTGGAACTATGTTTGGTGGATTAAGCGAGTGATATTAGATAACTACAAGCTAAACTACGAGGACAAAGCTTTTCATCGCGTGTGGCAATGGCAACCCTACTACCATCATACATTTGTTACATATGGCACCACAACTGCTTAGAATGAACTGAAAGTCTGTTTACATATCCATTAAATATTATAGAATCTATTGAAGATCCGATCCGGAAGACGAAGCAAGAAATGGTAAAAAAAACAAGCAAGGGTCAATAAGAAAAAGTAACGATGGCCAAAACGGATGCTGAGGCCAATGATATTGTTCTCGCGGCGTTAATGAAGCCATGGGATTTCCGAGTCCGCTCTGTCAAATTATACAGACTTGACAAGCCCGGTGTTGATTCCAATAGGACAATGAATAAAGCTACGGGCTCACAATTGGTGTCGACCCGCGGGACAGACATTTTACAAGCCCTTAGTATTCATCATCCAAACCACTCAGGGGGGGCAGGACTAGCCTGGAACTCGAAGGCAGAGAAGCAGGCGAACCCGTCGCCGAGCAGTAGTCGGGTTCGCACAGGCCTGCTGTCTCGGCTTGGAAGAGCCCTCCTGATTGTGCGAGCGGCAGAGCAAAGACACTGAAGGTACCCTGCCAGGCACTCAAAACCATAAAAGAGTACCACATTGCGCAATGCGGGGGTGGATAAAACCTCTCGCCGAACTAGGCATGCCCACGAAGGCCTACGAGCTCGTGGAGATATGGCAAGACTATCGAACATCTGGCAGAGCATTGCTCAGGAGAGATCTCCAAATTTGAACTGGTAGAGATACAAAAAGTATCTACGAAGCAGTCAAAGTTATTGGGAAGACCTTCATCGACACCGAATGCACCGTGCAGATTAGCCTGGCGGACTACAAGGACTGCACACTAGTCAGCAAGGAGAGAGCTAGCTGTCGCTAGCTCTGGAAACCCCTTGGCCCGGGCCGTGGAGGGGAACGTGATGGGCGTGGAGGAGCTTGCAGACCTGCTCCCCTCAGAGCTGCTTTCTCCTTACTATTTATCACTCAAATCTCCTTAGAAATTGCAATAAATCTTGGAAAAGTTACCGAGCATGAGGGAAAAACACCAGATGAAATGTACAGTACTGGAGCCTAGAGGTAAATATTGTGCAGGATATTCTGGAAAATATGTCGGAAATGTAGGTATGGGTAATGCTATTTGGTACCCCCCCGACAATCAGCTAATGGCTATGAATCTTGGTTTCTACGGGTTTCCTTGGATATTGATGTCATTGTACATGAATCAACAACCTTCGGCCGAAGAGAAAAGCCAAGAACGATGGTAGCAGGATTGCAGTTGAGAGATGGTGATAATACCACGATCGAGTGGATAAAGTCTCAGGGTGGAGAGTGTTAGAATATTCACGAAGGTTCTATATCTATGACCGTGCTATTGCACGGAATATTTAGATCAGGATAGTTTTTGTTTGGCAAGTGTTTAGAAGTATGGAAGTTAAAGCGATGACATGTAAGGACGAATGGTTAGGTGCAGCGGAGATGTTTTTTAAGGATTCTTGAATCAGACTAGGGGTACTAAATGTTTGGAACTAGTGTTAGCTAGAGGATGCAACGGACAAGTGTCACACTTTGATGATAGCGAAACAGGCAAAGGTGTTAGGAAAGTTTGGGATGGAGGATTCAGGAAAAGTCTGCAAGTAGTGGAAACGGGCAGAGGGATTGAAGGAGGAAATCTGTTGCAAAGTTGAGGGTGTGGTTTGGAAGGCAAGAGATGGTGATGGAAGAGAGTTTCTTGTATGAGAGTTTTGTGTATATATAGGACGCTGCTGGCGGCGCAGAAGGAATAAGGACCACAAGACTCTCTACCGATCATAGCCTATTTTTATTAGAGAGAATCTCGACCTGCAAAGCCGGGATCAAGGTGGATCACTGGTGCAGAATGGCCACTGTGAGCACATCAGCCCTGCTACACCCTTGGGGTCAAGGCAGGCTTTATGGGATTCGATATTCGCAACATCCCTTCAATGTTGGCTCTCGTACGTTGCTGTCAATGGCTTCTAATGGTGGATAACGAAGAATCTACTGTGCAAGCCATCCAGTTTACTCTCCAGCAGTTTGTTTTCACACATAAGAAAAATACTCTCTCAGAATCTTTTGACAAACCCCCGGTAATGTGTCCCACATATACCCTGCACAATATAACTGACCCTCATGTACTCATATGTATTAATCTCTGCGTTATAGATATTAACGTATTATATGGGTTTTGCAATTATCAATTTCCCTGACCACATAATCCAAACTATGATAGCAGAACTTTCAATAGGATAAAGCCCTCAAGGTCTTGAGAAGGGCTGCTAGTCTTCAATGTAAGGTGTGTTATTATCCAAATGTCCTATCTGATCTTCTATACCAAGCCTTTTGAGTGGCAACCGTTGCACATACTCTGAATACAACATCACATGCCTGTATTCCACATATTCAGCCACGCCCTCCTACACAACGTGTGCCCTGCCTCTCTATTTGATTTCTCTCTTACTCCACACTCATCTCTTCCCCAGTACATCGCTCCACCTCTTTTATTCTCCTTCTCAATATCCTCTTTTATTCACCCTTACTTTCTTTTCCCTCACCTCCCACTCTCCCCTTATATCACTTGCTTCTGCTGCCCATATCACCTTTTCACCCAGCAGATTCACCCCATCTGACCCTTACAATTCTTACCATTTCCCCTATGACAATTCCCTCTGATTTTTACATTTTTCCCTTTCATCCATTTGCTGATAAATTGTTTCGTTGCCTACCAGATATTTTGATGTCAGCCAGCATGTATACCCCTGCTGACAATCACTACTCCTCTCTCACCGTTTCAGTTGCCTGAAGGTAAGTTCATGTGATTTATTGTTTTTTCTCTTATTGAATATTAACCAATTGTGAATAAATTACAAGATAGGTCAATATAGAGAGTCACAAGTGCAGTGGGTGTCAGTGTGACTGGAAAGTGAGTAAGTTCTACTGTGACCTGTGAGGTAACTGTCACCACACATGTAGGGAATGCTGGGCAGGGGGACCCATTTGGATGCAGCCAAAGAGAGGGGTTATAAGGAATGAGTAACCAATGAAAATCGGTGTAGGATAGAGGCGGTGTTGTAAGGCAATGACACAAAATAGGTGAAGAGGTAGTCAGAAATGTGGCCGCACCTGAGCCTCTAGAGTCTTTGAGTCGGAATCCTGATCCTGTTCCCACAGCCCTTCTTGAGTGTTATCCAGAATGGACACCAGGCGATGTGGGTTGAAGGCACCACATTTATGGTAAATGTCATTGACTACACTCGCAGGATGAAAGACTACTGAATGATAACAGTGCTAAAGTAGCCACCTTTGAGGCCTGTTGTAAGCATGGGGATATGATAGTGGACAGAATAAGGACTTTGCCTAAATCTGTCAAACCCTTAATAACTTGGCAAGATAGTCAGTCAAGATTGTTCTGAGAGCATATCTATCGCAGGAATAACCTTTTTGCCTTGATTTTCATCAGATTCAATGGTAATGATCATACTGGAGCTAATGGACAGGGTGTTTAGCTCATGGAAATCCAGGGTGCTCTCTAGCACCGCAGGCCTGGATGCCCTTTACTAACAAATATATTTGTTTCATCCAGTTTTGGCTGCCCAAGCAATATCTGCCATAGTACCTATCTCGAATTCAATATTTATACCTTATAGTACACTGATGCTTCAAGCAGGCCTCCCCTTCATCCAGGTATGTCTAACAACCAGGAAAGGTTTCGCCCTGCATTCTGAGAAAGAACCAAACCTGCCTATCATTCTCAATCTACATTTGAGTTTCATCGTGGAGACTAGGACTAATATGCAAAGAGAGAACTTGCCACCAGCGAATGCAGTTGGGATGATCCTGCTACAGGAATATAGCACAAGAGGATTTTCTTCCTTTTTATTACCAGAGCGGATTGATGGTGAAATTTCCAACTGTGGATTCTCTCTCATTAATTCCAACCCGGGTGATAAAGTACTGGAATATAAAGAGCTGTGGTGTGAGTTAGTAATGGTGAAAAGGGTGAAGGAGATGGAAGAAATCCACGAAGAATTATCACTTCACAATCAAACTAGAGGTAAACTATCAATCCAAACTCTGAGCCACAGCCAGCATCCAGACATCTCAAATTCAGCCATTCAACTAGCTTTTCAATGCATTCTTACAGACCAATGATCAGTGTTACTGAAAGAACAAGAAAATCCTCCCAAACTCCAAACCCAAGGGAGATCCCCGGAGGTGCAACAACCATGACTGCTGCATTCACTTTCACTCCCCGGACCCTTCCATCCACCATTATCCGCCGCCATTATTAGTAATCACCACTGATTATGCTTATGGCTATGCTTATGTATAATCAGTGTTTGGGAATGCCTAAGAAATGCCGAGACCGAGTGTGGGACTGGATGACAATACAAATACGGTTATTGGGACAGCATCCTGAAAAACTACAAGTTCTCTAGCATATTTTCCGCATGTCTGTGCTTCTTTTTATGATGGTTGGTGTTCTGCATGCTCCAACTTTTCAAGGTGACATATCTGTAAGACACACTAGGCACCACTGTTGCTTCACCCACCGAGAGGGAGTGACAGTTAAGAGAAGTGATGTTCTAGGGCTGTGTCTCAATCCTGGTAGTAGGAGAATGTCAGGATGCAGGCTGTGGCTCAGGGTTTGGGATCGATGATGTCACGGCTTGTTGTTAGAATGTATATAAATTGACTTGGGTATGGGGTTTGCTTTAGGGTTAATTGTGGTTTACTGTCAGGGTTCTACTTGGAGCGAAAACCCTGGTTGTATAAAAGGCAAGCTTGCGCCTTTTAGTAGATTTTCCTTTCTCCTTCTCTAGTTTGTATCTTTTGTATTTAGCAATCCAAAGATAACACTTCTCACCGATACCTTTCCGTCTTCCTGTCACCCTGTCCCCGTCTGCCTCTGACACTATCCCTAGACAATTTCACATTCCTAGTCTCGTGCCGTTACACTATACAAACTCGACAATTGTCTACTGGTATTATCATGTCGGTTAATCTCGTCTCAAATACACCGCCTCGGGCACCTGCGGCTACTGCACCCGCCAATCCCGTTCAGGTCCTCGAGAATCTTCGTACCACTTGGAGAAATATTCAGCTTCCGGCAACTATTAACTATGAAGATAAGGCAACCGTTGTGGGCTCACTGAGGATCATCTTTGACCATCTTACCGCCCTTGAGACTGATCGGGACAACTTTAATACTCTGAGAGCTCAGTGTGAGGAACTCCAACAAGAAAATCAAGCTCTTCAGGATAATGCTATTCGGCTTCGTACAGATTTGGATCGGGCTCATATCACGATTGATTTGTTACAAAGAAATGCTTTGTCGCTACCATCTGGGCACTCAAGTGATAGTACCTCCAGTACCAAACAACAAAACATCCCCGACCCGGAAAAGTTTGATGGTAACCGGAAAGAATTGAAACCATTTCTTTCTCAAGTACGCCTCAAGCCCCAAGGAAATGCCTCTCACTTCCCGTCCTTAAGTCTCCGACTAGCCTATATCACATCCCTTGTCAAGGGACCTGCTTATGCCCAGCTTGAGGATCACATCGCAGATGGGTTCTCACGTATACCTGATGTGGATACTCTTCTTCTGATTTTATGCACCGCTTTCGGCGACCCTGATGAGGTTGGTACCGCAGAAAGAGAAATAAGAGGCTTGCGGCAGCGGAACAGCGACTTTGCTACTTACTTTGCAGAATTTCAACAGCTGATGACCATCTTGCGTTGGGACCCAAGAGCAAAACGAGCTGCACTACGCGAAGGCCTAAGTGTAGAGTTAAAAGACGCACTAGTCTTTGTGGATGAGAAAGATAACTTTGAGGATTATGTGGTTCAGCTACAAAATATGGATGAACCGCATCCGCACTCGTGCGCAGGAATCCAAAGTTTCTAAATCACGTACAAGCATTCCGGTCTCAAAAGTCATGTATCCAGCACCCACGAAGCCTGATGAACCCTCCTTCCGACCTGGTGGCCTGGTCCCCATGGCTCTTGATGCTTCCCGGAAAATATCCCCTGCAGAAAGGCAGCGTCGCATGCAAGAAGGCTTATGCGCATATTGTGCGGAAGGAGGACACTTCGCACGTGAATGCCCGAACAAGGCCCGCAATCGCCTACGTCTGGCTGAAGCTACCAGCACCATCGACATGTCAAAAAACGAGTTGACCGAGGTGTAATGGGTGACACCCTCCTTGGTTCATTTTTATCTTTTGAAACTGATTCTTTACATTGTTCCGATTTGTCTACTCTTGCTCTGACGGAGAAAGAGATGGAGGGAAAACATTTAGTAGTTCGTTGTATACGAACTGTTGATAATAAATCTCTCCAATCCTATGCACTAGTGGACTCGGGAGCGACAGGATTCGGTTTTATTGATAAAACATTTGTAAGTCACCAGTGTTTGAGTATGAAGCCACTGGCTAGACCACGCTTGTTAGAAGTGGTGGATGGACGTCCTATATCCTCGGGCGCCATTACACACTATGTTGAAGTCCCGATGGGAATAGGTGGGCATCAGGAATGTGCCAAACTATTTGTTACAACTCTGGGACACTACCCGATCGTCTTGGGAATTCCATGGCTCCGGCGCCATCGAGTGCATACTGACTGGTATGCACAAAAAATTACATTCAGCTCCCCTCTATGTCTTCAACAATGTATTGAGCAACATATGCCTGTTACCGAGTCTGGAATATATCAATCAAAAGAGAAGCTATCCATGATTGAACCTTTGGAAAAGATGGAATTTTATGAGTTAGCTGAGTATGAGAACATGGAGATATATGAAGCGCATCTGACTGAATCTTCTGCTTCAATCACCCCCCTTAAGAATCAAGTTCCTGAGGTATATTCTGACTTTGCTGAACTATTTGGTAAGGCTGAAGCTAGTGTGCTTCCACCTCACCGGAAAATCGACCATGAGATAATCCTTCAGCCAGGAGGGCAGCCACCCTGGCGTCCGCTCTATGGAATGTCTGAGTTGGAGTTGTCTACATTGCGGGACTTTTTAAAAGACAATATAGAAAAGGGATTTATTCAACAATCCTCCTCCCCGGCGCGTGCACCTGTCCTCTTTGTGAAAAAAAAGGATGGTTCACTACGACTCTGTGTCGACTACCGTGGCTTGAACGACATTACTGTTAAGAATAGATATCCTCTCCCGCTCATTCAGGAAACCCTTGACCGGGTGGGAATGGCTAAGATTTATACAAAGTTAGATCTGAGGGGAGCGTACAACCTGCTGCGAATAAAAAGTGGAGAAGAGTGGAAGACTGCTTTTGGAACAAGATATGGACACTTTGAGTTTTCTGTTATGCCTTTTGGCCTAACAAATGCTCCTGCCACCTTCCAGATCTTTATGAACGACTTATTGAGGGAGCATCTTGATGACTTTTGCTCGGTATACCTGGATGATATTTTAATCTTCTCTGAGGATTTAGAAACACATCGTAGGCATGTGCGAAAAGTCCTGAACATTCTGAAAGAAAATAATGTATTTTGCAAGCCTGAGAAGTGCAAATTCGAGGTTGAGGAGGTAGAATATTTGGGATTTGTGATATCTCCCGCAGGAATCTCAATGGATAAGGGAAAACTTACAGCAGTCTCCGATTGGCCAATTCCGAGAAAGCTCCGAGATGTACAATCATTTCTTGGTTTCGCTAATTTCTATCGGCGCTTTATTTATGAGTATTCAAAACTTGTTGCACCTTTGACGCAATTGACCGGAAAGGATATTCCATTTTCCTGGGACGTTGCCCAGCAGGAGGCTTTCGCAAAACACAAGTTTTCCTTTACGACCGCGCCAATCTTGGCCCATTATGACTTTGCCCGTCCAAGCCTTGTGGAAACAGATGCTTCAGACTTTGTCTGCGCTGCAATTCTCTCTCAGGCGGATGATGCTGGAGTTATACATCCTGTCCCATATTTTTCCAAAAAAATGACGCCTGCACAGTGTAATTACCCGATATATGATAAGGAACTTCTTGCTGTAGTTCTTGCGCTCGAAGAGTGGAGGCAGTAACGTATCGCATAGGGAAACCGCCCATGACAGGAATTCCGCTCAGCACTTGGCGCCAAGAATGTCATGACTTTATCGCATGTAGATAGAAGATTTTGAGCGGGGTAGCCAGAAGGAAGCAACGACATAACCGTGCAATGCCTCGCCCAAGACGAACAGACCTGAATGAGCGAGAAAAATTCATTACTTTGGCGATTAACTATTACCAAAGCTCCTCAAAGCCCTCCCTCCGAGTATCTGCAGAGGCCTATGGTATCCCATGGACAACCCTGGGAGACCGAGTCAATGGTGCCCAAGATCACCATGAAAGCCACCGGGGACTGCAACTCCTATCAGTGCAGGAAGAAAAGACAATAGTTAACTGGTGTACTCACATGGATGACTGGGGATTTCCCTTAAAGCTTCCACTGGTTCATGAAATGCCTGAGTACTTAGTAAAAAAAAGAAATTGTGGTCGGAGGCTGGGAAAGGACTGGCTTACCAGGTTCCTCAACCGTAAGCCAGAACTTTCATCTAAGTTCACTGCAAGGCTGGAAAGGCAGAGAGCATTTGCTGAAAATCCAGCGGTAATTAAAGACTATTTTTCCAAGGTAAATCTATCTATTATTTTATACTATAGATGCTAAGAAAATTGATAGCTACAACGGGTTATCAAATCCCATGATATATTACCCAAAAATATGTATAATATGGATGAAAAGGGATTTATGATTGGGGTAGCTGCACGGTGCAGGGTAATCTGCCGGAAGGGGAGAAGAAATCCAAGGCTGACTCATAGTGGAAGCCGCGAATGGGTAACGGTAATTGAAAGTGTTTCTGCAGCAGGAGTGGCATTGCCCCCTATGGCAATTAATCAGGGAGCAGGACACTATAAAGGATGGTATGCAAGTATCACCAAGAAAGAGGTGGCAACTTTTGGATATTCGCCGAAAGGATGGACAGATAGCTTTTTGGGAATAGAGTGGCTTCAAAAAAACTTCGAGGTTTATTCAGCTCCAGTGTATGTTACCCTTAGTAAAATTTATATTCATCAAGACCTGAGTGTCATGTGCTAATACAATCACATACAGAGCTGAGGATAATTGGCGGTTGCTAATTATGGATGGCCATGTATCTCATGTTACTTGAGAGTTCTTTGACTATTGTCTTCACCGAAAGATAGTTCCTTTTTGTCTGCCTCCCCACTCTACGCACATGCTGCAACCCTTGGATATTGGTCTATTTAGTCCCTTGCAGCGTCATTATAGCAACATTCTGGATGAAGCAATGGAGGGAACCTTTGACACGGGTATAAATAACGGCACTTTCCTCAAGTAAGCATTCTTTCTATTATTAAGTATTGGTAATATTATATTATTCTAACTATTATTTTTACTATTGGCAGATATTTATTTAAAGCAAGAAAGCGCACTTAGACGAAGAGTAATATTGAGGCTGCCTGGAAGGCAGCTGGAATCCATCCCTTCAATCCACGCCAGGTTTTACCACCAAAGTCATCACCACCTCCCAAGCGGCAATTTCTTATCCCTGGTCCTACAACACCCCGCACTACTCGAATGGCAAGATCTACCAGCAAAGAAGCTCTTGGTCTGGTTAAGGGCACATCTGAAAGTGCACAGAAACTACGCTCGCTTATTCAGAAAATGGACCATGGGCTACAACGTTCTCTAACAGAAAAGGAACTTGGTGATCATTTTCATCAAAAGTTCCGCCAATCTGTTGGCCAAAAATCTCATGCCAATTATGGGGACAGAAAAAGACTCTCTAAGGCAAGAGTTATTACTACACAAGAGGTGGTAGAGCTTAGAGAGGCAAGGGAGGCAGCTGATGGGGAGAAGGCTGCTAAGATGGCTGCTAGAAAGGCCAAGGCTGTGGTAAAGGAAGAACGGCTCCACTCTTATGCCAAAAGTACAGCTGCTACTCCTCCACCACGGTCCAAAAAAAAAGTTCTAATATCTGACAGGGTTACCATTCATACTATTGAGGACGATACGTGGGTTGATGAGATTACTGAGGCAATTGGGGATCTAGGAATGGAGGGAGAGGCAGAGCACACCCGAGGGGTTGGTTTTGTGGGCCGGTCACCATTACCTGCACGGAAACGTTTGACTAAAGCTTGGGAAGGGGCACAAAAAGATAGATCCACTGGTTCTCTTTAGATATACTTTTTTTTCTTTATTTTTTTATTTTTTCTTTAATGGTTTCCTTACAATTGTTTGTGGTTAGAGGAGGTCTTCAACTGCGCACGGCCCCAGAGCGGAATCCCTGTCTTGGGCGGTTTCCCCGTGCGATACGTTACTTAGAGGCCTCGCAGTTTCAAATTGCCGTATTGACCGATCATAAAAACCTGGAATATTTTATGACTACAAAGATGTTAAATCGGCGGCAGGCGCGATGGGCTGAACTGTTATCACGCTTTGATTTTAAAATGAGTTTTCGCCCGGGAAGAAATGGGGGCAAGCCAGACTCCTTAACTCGTCGGTCAGGAGACCTCCCTGAAGAGGGAGATGAACGATTAATTCACCAGTTTCAAACCCTCTTGAATCCGGCAAAGCTGACAGTTTCCGCTATCTTTGCTCCTCCATCTGAGTTCGTTGAAGCCTTAACGGCTGCCTATGATGAGGACGATTTTCCTCGTTCAATTATTCAAATGTTGGCTGATGGTGTTCCACACTCAAGAGAGATCTCACTACCCGATTGCACTACTCATAATGGGTTTTTGTACTTTCGTCGCCGACTATTTATTCCGAACTCAGACTCACTCCGGCTTAAGATCCTGAATTTGTACCATGACAATGCGTCTGCCGGACATCCTGAAGTTGCAAAAACCTTCAAGCTGGTTGCACTGAATTACTTCTGGCCTGGAATGAGAGAGTACATCAAGCGTTATGTACAGCATTGCCATACATGCTGTAGAATTAAGTCTTCAAGACATGCTCCCTATGGGAATCTTTCTCCACTATCTATCCCCGAACGTCCATGGAATGATCTGAGTATGGATTTTATTGTTGGACTTCCAGAAAGCAAGGGGTTTAATGCCATACTGGTTATTGTGGACCGACTGACAAAGATGGCACACTTTATACCCTGCAAGGATAACTGCTCAGCTGAAGACCTTGCATGCCTTTAGCGTGACTCGGTCTGGAAGCTTCACGGCCTTCCAGAATCTATTGTCTCAGACCGTGGGTCGACCTTCGTTTCTCGCTTTTGGAAATCACTCTGCAAAACACTAGGCATCCGGTCAAGAGTTAATACCGCCTTTCATCCTCGGACAGATGGCCAGACCGAGAGAACAAATGCGATTTTGGAGCAATATCTACGCGCGTATATTAATTATGAGCAGAATGACTGGTATGTGTGGCTTGCACAGGCAGAATTCGCGCACAATTCTCATATATCCGAAACAACAAAAACCAGTCCTTTCTTTGGAAATTAGGCCTACGATCCACGCTTTGAGATTCCCCTTGTGCTCCCTGATACTATCCCTAGCGAGGCGTCAATAGGGTTTGTGGAGAGAATGCGAGGAATTCATGAAACAATGAAAGCTGAAATCAATTATGCGCAAGCCCTCCATCAGGAGCAAGCGGATAAACACAGGCTTCCTGCACCTTCCTTTCATATAGGTGATCGGGTCTGGCTATCGACAAAGAATATTAAAACCTCCCGTCCATCTAAGAAGTTGGACCAAAAGAGAATGGGACCATATAAAATAACAGGTTTTGTAGGCTCACGGGCATACCGTCTAGATCTCCCGGTTAATATGAGAATCCACCCTGTATTCAATGTTAACCTGTTGGAGCCAGTCACGGGGGATGAGCCAATACCTGGACATGTGATGCTGGGTTCGCCACCTATTGAGATCGAAGGTAGCCCAGAATGGGAGGTCTCAGAAGTGGTTAACTCTCGTCATTATATCGCAGACAACTTCAATATCTTGTACGGTGGGAAGGATATGATGAGCCTACCTGGCAGGCATATTCAGACCTCATAAACGCGCCAGAGAAGGTCAGAGAATTTCATTCCAAATTTCCTGATAAGCCAAAATAACACTGCTTCGCGGGAGCTCAGTCGTAGAAGGGGGATAGTGTCACGGCTTGTTGTTAGAATGTATATAAAGTGACTTGTGTATGGGGTTTGCTTTAGGGTTAATTGTCGTTTACTGTCAGGGTTCTACTTGGAGCGAAAATCCTGGTTGTATAAAAGGCAAGCTTGCGCCTTTTAGTAGATTTTCCTTTCTCCTTCTCTAGTTTGTATCTTTTGTATTTAGCAATCCAAAGATAACACTTCTCACCGATACCTTTCCGTCTTCCTGTCACCCTGTCCCCGTCTGCCTCTGACAATATCCCTAGACAATCTCACATTCCTAGTCTCGTGCCGTTACAGATGATTTCCTTTGCATGTCTTAACTGTCAATCCCTCGCGGGTAGGCTGAGCAACTGTAGTGCCTAGTAGGTGTCTCCGGTATGTTACCCTTCACATTTGGAACATGCAGAACACTTACCATCATAAAAACAAGCACAAATCTGATCAAAATAGTCAAGAGAACTTGTAGTTTTTCAGATTACCCTCCCAATAACAGTATTGGTGTTGTCATCCATTCCCAGACTTGTTGCTGGCATGAGCCAGGAATTTCCAAACACTGCCTATGTAACGGGGTCTTGGCACGGGATGTCAGTTCAAGGCACAGAACGACAGGAAGGTCCTAAACGAACACACGCGTTTAGCATGAGGGTTTCGAGATGACAATCTCAGGTCAAGGCAGATCGCGTAATGGCAGATCACGGTCAGGGTTTGTGGGTTCTTGGCGTGGATCTTGGATATCAGATTAGAAGATGTTATATTTTCAAGTACAGAAGTCATGAAAGAAATACCAGGTAGCGTAAAGAATCAAGGAAATAGGGGGCTTCTTTATTTTTTTTACTTTTTTTTATATGATGTATTTGTTGTTGAGGTACAAGAAATCGAATGGAGCGGTATCTATGGCAAAATCAAAACGTAAAATCCAAAACGTACTAAAGGAAATATCCGTGACTGCACATCTGCAATAGGGGGTCCATACGGGTGCTTGGCCCACATACGGGCGGGAAAAAACGAAAGTAAACTAAGGAAACCCTCCTTAACCAGCTGAAAGCATTGTCAAACAAACGAGCGAAACATAAAGAAAAACCTTAACTCTCCTGAGAGGACATAAAAAACCCAATGCAAAAGTTAGCGGAAGCGCGTGAGTACACGGAAGCAGGGGCTGAGGAGGGCTGGGAGAACATCCCGGGGGGGAAGGCAGTGTTTGTGACTCTGGTAAATCAGGGGAGGGTGCCCAGGCGGGCAGCGGATGACGTCACGGGGGCGTCCGGAGACAGGTCTGAGACGCTCTGAAGGTCAGGGTCTCTTGCGGGCTTCTTGGCGGGGGAGGAGAGGATAGTGTGCTCGAAGGTCTCAGGAGCTTGAACGTCACACCTCGGGCAGATGGGGGGGGCTACTTTGTTCCATGACGGGTGGGCCCGCAGGTAGCTTTTGCCAGACCTCATCGGATGAATACCGCCCGCGTCGAACTTGTTGAGACCCATGAAGAGGTGGGGGCGGATAGAAGGCTGGTAGGGGCAGCCGGTCGGGTGAGGGGAACACTCTCTCAATTCTTCGAGGAGGAGGTCATTGCATCGTGGCTTGAGCTCGTGGTAGGAGCGGCCGCGCGGCGGGCCCAGGAATGAGTCTATCATGAGATGCTGGAAAGTGACAGGCAGTCGGGAACTGCAATGGGGGCCCTGGGGAAAAAACATGGAGTGGGCTAGTGAGTCGATTGGGAGGTGGGCACAGTTGTTCAATAGGGGTCGAGGTTGGTCCCATCTTAGGAGGAGATGACTGCCCGCGTTGCTGAGGGTGAGGACACGGTAGTCGGGGGTATGGCGCTGTAGCGAGGGCGTTTGGACTGAGGGAGGGAGCCGAGCTGTAGCCGGGGTGATCTCGCGCGGTGAGCAGAGAACCCGGAGCGCCGCCAGGCGCTTCTGGTACCGGAGGAGGAAGTCAAGGGGTGGGAGGCACGCTTCTATAGCTAGGAAATCGGATAGGGTTGAGACAAAACAGTTGGTGCACCACCTCTGAACCTTATGCCAGAAAGCAGCCAACCTGCCAGTCATGTGGACTGTAGGGGAAAAACACTTGCCTCTGTAGGCAAGAATTGGCAAGCGGAGCGAGGATCACAGCCTATAGCGTAGGAAGCGGGGGAGGCCCATGCCTGGAGGGGCCAGCCTTTTGACTGCCACAAAGGCGGCCTCGGCTTTGAGTAGTCTTTTCACAAAGTGTGGGGTCGTAGGCAGTGAGGGCGTGAACCAGTAGCCGAGCCACCTGAGTTCTGTCTTAGGGAAGATGGTCTCGCCATCTGGATAGATGGGGGCCGGTGAGGGGGGGATCCTGTCTCTTTAGGTACGCCAGTGGATCAGTTCCGTCTTAGGAATGGAGAGGGTCAGCCGATGTGGGATCTCCTAGTGGAGGCGGGAAACATAAATCACGAATAGAAGTGGCGAGACCTGGCGAGCATAGAGGGGTGCCGACTGAGACGGGGAGAAGACCCTTGCCGAACCTTGCAAAAGGAGGCGGTAGGACCGACCTGAGACAAACCAGCGGGTCCACGAAATAAGGTAGGGGTTCACGCCCCGGAAGCGGAGTACCTGGCACAGCATGGACGGGCACAGGTTGTCAAATCCCCCTTTGATGTCCAGGAAAAGTGTCGAGAATTTCCGACCGGCCATCGGCAGGGTCCTGACGTCGTGTGTGAGGGTCGTGCATGAATCGGAGGTGGCGAGGCGCACTAGGAAGGCGCATTGGTGGGGGTTGATCAGGCTCGTGAGTCGTGCCACGCATGAGAGTCTGTTCGTCATTACTCTTTCCAGTATCTTGGAGAAGATGTGCAGGAGGACAATGACACGGAAAGAGAAGGGTCAGTCGTAGGAGGCTTTGTCAGGCTTGTCGAGCACAACTCATCAGATCTCTTGAGGGAGGTGGGGTTGACACTAAATGAAACTAGAGGCGCCAAGAGAGAGAGAAACAGGTGAGGCACTCTATTGATCCTTTTCCAGACCAAGTTCGGGGTTTTGTCAGGCCCAGCGGGCGAAAAAGGGGAGGAGAAGGCCAAGGCCCTTGTCGTCTCCTACGCTTCTAGCTTGTTTGTTTCTTTGAAGGGGAGGAGGACTGTGGGGGAACTACTGGTGGGGATTCCCAGGAAGAAGTGTGGGAGCGGGGCGTCATTTACCTGCAGGGGAGTTGTCGCCCCGGTAATTCCGGAAACCATGAAGGTGGCCGACCGATCGCGAACTTCTGGGCAGTCCACACCGTCTGGAGGGTGGCAGAGGAGAGAAAGGAGCACTGGTGGGCCTTTTTCGCCTTTTTGATGGCTTTGAAGTAGTATGACCTGGTAGTTCTGGCCGAAGCGAGAAGCGAGGTGTCCCACCTGTTATGTTTAGATATCCCGAGGGCGCTATTGCACGTCGATGTTAGCTGACAGAGGGAGGCATACCACTAGGGCTTTGACCTGAGTGTGATCAGTTTGGTGGGTGTGTGCATGGCTAGGAGAGCCGGGATCTTGTTGAGGTTGATGTCAAACCTGGATCCGAGGGGGGTGGAGGTGTGCAGTGCTGCTGGTGGTCGGACTGCCAGTGCCTTAAGCGAGTCATCGAGCGTAGCCCAGTCGGTGAGGGCTCAGTTAGGGACCGAGGTCCGGGGGCGGAGGAGAGGGGCATCACAACTGAGGAGAATGGGTATGTGGTCTGAACCAGGGGACGGGACGGGGTCTGTCCACTCTGAGAAGAAAGGAACGAGCCCAGGGCAAGCAAAGGCAAGATCGAGGACCCCTGGCCTGCTAACCGAGGAAGGAAATAGGGGGCGGAGTCCCCCCTTACATAGAAGAAAATCTTAGCACAGCCTTTGCCGCCTGACTCATACCCCAGTATCAGTCGCATAGCCACGTAACCAAGGAAACAATACAATTTGTCCTAATCCGTAGAAAAGAAATCCCTCATTGCAACCGTGTAACAAAAGAAAGAACACCAAAGTTATCCCATCGCGTATCTCATCAGGGGACCTTGAGAGCAGGCCCCTCCCCAGGGGTGAAGTTCCCAGAGGACTAATCCCGATCCTGCCGTGACGGTCTAGGCTTAAGTGAGCACGGTTCGTGGAACTTGTCAACTGTTTTTAGTTTGTTGATCCGTTTAGCTAACTCACATGTCGTTTCATCATAACCCTCCCATTTTACCAGATATTACCGTCTGTTTCTGACGAATTTGGAATCCAAAAGCTCCTGAACCTGCCACTCTTCTTCTCCTTCAACTTCCACCAGGGGAGGTGGTGGGATTATCTGTCCCTTGAGTGGATCATTGGCTGCCAGGTCCAACAGTGACACGTGGAAGACCTTATGTATCTTCATGGTATTTGGCAATTCAAGACTGTAAGCGTCTGTTCTGACACTCACCTTGACCTCGTAGGGTGAATGACCTTTGTTGTCCAACTTTCATGCAAGTCGTCGTCTCTGAATGTTTTTGGCGTTCAGCCACACTCTATCCCCAATTTGGAAGGAGGGAGGTGTGAGTCTGTGTCGGTCAGCATTTTCCTGTTGCCTTTCTTGAGCATAACCCATTTCAGTTCTAAGATGTGCATGAAGGTCTGTCATAGTGACAACGAAAGATTGTGCCTCCTGGTCGTCAGTCAGGACAGTTTGTTTATCCAGAAAGTACATACGAGGATCATAGCCGTAGTTGGCAAAGAAGGGAGAGATGCCGGTACTCTCAGATGCATGATTGTTTTCCATAAACTCTGCCATTGGTAACCATTGACACCAGTCATCCTGTTGGTAATTCACATATAACCGTAGGTACTGTTCCATGATACGGTTAACTCGTTCTGTTTGACCGGAAGTTGCAGGATGGAATGCACTAGATAGACGTCGTTCAATCCTTAGTCCGCAACAGAGGTTCCCCCGAACTCAGCAGCAAACTGAGGTCCGCGGTCGGCTATAATCGTCAGCGGTAGCCCATGGTGTTTCCAGATGTAATCCCGGAATAGGTCAGCAAGAGAGCGTGTATCAATACTAGTACAACAAGGAACAAGATGACGCATCTTGGTTAGCAAGTCTACCACTACCCGAATCCCATCATTACTGTTACTCGGAGTCAGGCCAGTTACAAAGTCCATTGATATATCTTGCCATAGTCGATAGGGAATACAGAGAGGTCGAAGTATACCAAACGGAGCGTGATGAGTTGTTCAACTTCGTTGACGAATATGACAATTAGCCACATATTGTGCAAGCTCTTTGGGAATACTCGGCCAAGAGTATTGTCGGGCGATTAGTTCATCTGTATTGGATCTGCCGGGGTGACCAGCAGCAGGGCCGTTGTAATTTTCCCAAATAATGGCCTATTTCAAAGGTACGTGAGCAGGAACATAAGCCCGATCACGATACTGCAGTCGATTACCATCGCTAGTACATTCGGCTAGGGATATCAGGCGGCTATGTCGTAACCCTTGTTCTAGCATGGTGAATATCTGGTTTGGAAGGGGGTCAGCTTGATAGGCTTCTGTCCATAATTCATTCAATGAGGACGCTGCAAAGTGAAGAGGGATATCTGCCAACAAACCTAGAGACTGGGACTTGAGAAGCACCCGGGTCATATGTGCCTTGTCTTCTAATATCTCTTCGTCTGTTTGTTCCGCCATCCTTGTCAACCCATCTGCCTTTCGACGTACTTTACCAGGCACAAACTCAATCGTATAGTTGAACTGTGACAGGAACTCTGACCATCTGGCTTGTCGTTGATTGAGTAACATTTGTGTGGTAAAGTATTGTAGGTTCTGATAATCCAATCGTACCGTCACAGGTCGTCCGACCAAGTAAGCTCGGCATTCCCCGAAAGCGCATACCAGGGCCATCAACTCTTTATCGTAAATATCGTACTTGCATTAGGCCGAGGGGTATTTCTTTGAAAAGAATGCAATCGGATGTAAAAGCCGTTCATGTCCTGGTTGGGATAGTATGCCGGCAGAGGTGATGTCGTAAGTATCGGTTTCGACTACTATCTCTTTATCGAAATCAAAAGGCATCCGGATGGTGGCTGTAAAAAAGGCTTCCTTCCATCTTTCGAATGCGGCTTGACAAAGATCCGATCACACGAATCGGGTACCGTTTTTGGTTAATTGGGTTAGTGGCCTAGCTAGATATGAATAGTCTTGGATGAAGCACCTATCGAGGTTGCCAAATCCGAAGAAGGAGCTGACATCACCTAGTTTCTTAGGGATGGGGCACTCAATTATTGTGGTGATCTTCGCGGGATCCAATCGTAGGCGTTCTGTGATGATGATGAAACCAAGATACTCGACATTGTTGGTGTGAAATTCACATTTCTGAGGTTTTACCTGATGTCCAGCTTGTGTTAAAGCTTCCAGGACTTGTTTGACGTGTTCAATACGTTGTTCCTCCATCTCAGAGTATATCAAGATATGGTCAAGATATGCTGAACCAAACCTATCCAGAAATGGGCGTAGTCCATCATTAATGTACGCTTGAAAGGTAGTGGGGGCATTGGTAAGCCCAAAGGGCTTGACGAGAGATTCAAAAAGCCTGTATCTTGTACGAAAAGCTGTTTTCCATTCTTCACCTACTCTCGTGCGGATTAAGTTGTAGGCTCCGCGGATATCCAGTTTAGTGAATATCTTTCCTCGTGAATGTTGCATAAAGGTTTCTTTGACCAAGGGCCAATGGTAACGGTTATTGATCGTTCCCTCATTAAGTCTCATATAGTCAACACATAAGGGTAGAGAACCTTCTTTTTTCTTAACAAACAAGATCGGAGAAGCAGCAGGGGAGGATGAATCGCGGATTAATTTCTTATCCAGATTATTGTCTAGCTATTCATATAAGGCGGATAACTGAGGGTGGGTAAGACCTTATATTGGTCCGAAAGGAGGGACAAATCCCTGCCGCAGTGGCATCTCATGATCAAACCTTCTATGAGGTGGGAGTTGATGTTCTGTTTTCTTGAGGAATAAAGGAAGGAATGCGTGGTATGGTTTGGTAAGTATCGGAAGTACCTCGTTCTTGTCGAGTACCTTAGGTCTGAGAGCACATTTTGCAGCAAAAGCCCGTAGGAAATCTGGCAAGTCTCCCTCGATTCTGTAGGCCATTGTAATGTCGTCAACGCAGTTCTTCAAACACTATTCGGATTCAAAAGTAAGGGGGTTAGAAGAGAAGTCAATCTTCACATCGTGGTGTTTTAACCAGGGTATACTGAGTGTTAGATGATATCCCCCAAGCGTGGTAACAAAAGCAGGAATCATTTCATAGTGGTTGTTCATCGACAACCCGATCTTGGTGATGTGAGTAGTTGCTTCAGAACTCACACGCCGTCCGTTGATGACCGTCAAAGGTGCTGGTTCTGGAAGTTCAAACAAAGGAAACTTATGGCCCTCGGCGAAAGCCTTGTCGATGAATGCGTATCCAGTTGCTCCCACGTCGATTGGCGGATGGGATCCCACCTGGTTATGGTTGTCAACAATCGTACAAGCCATACCAGATGATCAGCTTCAACCCTATTCTCCATGTCGTCAAGAGATAAATCGGATAAAGAAAGTAACGAAGAAGGCGATTCTTGTCCCATGACAGTGCCTTGGACTGTACATGGGACAGTTAGTTTTCTGAGTGTTCAGACTCAGGACGAGAGTCTTCAGGCACCACTGGCAAAGGTACACCGATGGCAGCAGCGATGGCTCTGAGGTGACTTTGTCAGTTCGGACATTGTCGAGCCATGGGGTTGGCTCCCCAGAAGTAGAAGCATGGGCCACATCGCATGCTATCTTCAAGTTGCGCTTGTGATAGGTGGCGTCGTCCAGCCGAAAGGTCCATGGGGCCGGCTTGTGTACCTGTAGTGGTGGTGGTAGTCGTAGGAGCAGTAGCCGGTTTTGGTGTCGTGGTGGTGGTCGTGGTAGGTGATCTCCATGCAGCAGATGACCGCTTTTGTTCCGCTGCACGGTCCCAGATCTTGTTATCCACACGTTTAAGCAATATCATATATTAGTCACGTTCGTCGGGGTTGTCCAGGGTTACCAGAGTGTCCTTGAGTTCGGTGCTCAGTCTTTCGTACGATGAAGTGCGCCTAGCAGGATCGTTCCAAGATACCTGCGCAGCATATCGTTGGAAATCTGCTAAGCACTCAGAGAAATTACGGTTCTTTTGATGTAGGCTTTGTAGATTCGGTTCGGCGGTACAGACCCTATCAGGGTCACCAAAGACGTCCTTGAGGAGGGTAATCAGGGCTTCCACTCTAGCTATATTAATGTTTTCTTTATCAATGAGTGGAAGGATTTGTTCCTAATCTTTCCCTTTCAGGAATCCAACAGCATATGCCAACCGATGTTGGACATCCACAAATTTGTGGGCATGTCTGAGGACCTTAGAATATAATTGTGCAATGAATGGGCGAAGTTGGTATTGGGATCCGTTGAACTCCTGCGGCTTGGGGATTGATTCACGCTTAGGAGGTCGTTCGCCTGCTGGCGGAGCAGGTCCCGCTCCATTTGCAAGTGCAGCAGTTGCAGATGCCAGGGCAGTCTTCGTGTTGGTCAAAGGGGTGTTAAGAGTAACTATGGTGGCCCTGTCGCGCTCTAGGTCAGTCTCGATGGCTCTGTACCTTGCCTCCAGTCCTTGTCCCTCTGTAATTAAAGCATCACGTTCTTCGGTAAGTGCATCTCGTTCTGCAGCAAGAGCTTCCCTTTCGTTGTTTAGATTTTGAACCCGTTGTTGTAGCTGTTGGAAGCGAGGATTTTGTTCGAGTGGGCCAGAGTACCTTGTCGGGAAATAGAAGCGCATGGTTGGAGCCCGTTGAGTGCAGTAGCAAGATCGCAGGCGGTGCGGAGCTGCTGTCTAATTCGATCTTCGGGTGGTTGATCAAACTTGTGGTTGGTAACACCCGACAATTCGGTCAAGGCAGGCAATGCAGTGGTCGGAAGTGCGACACGTCCGGACAAGGTGTTCTGTTAGTTCGATCCTTGTTAGACGCTGCCTTGTCTAATGGGGTCTTGGCACGGACGTCAGTCCAAGGCACAGAACCACAGGAAGGGCCTAAATGATAATACTCGTTTAGCGTGAGGGTTCGGAGATGACCATCTCAGGTCAAGGCTGATCGCGTAATGGCAAATCAGGGTGAGGGTTGGTCGGTTCTTGGCGTGGATCTTGGATGTCAGAATACCAGATGTTATATTCTGAAGTACAGGAGTTGTGAAAGAAATACCAGGTAGCGTAAATAATCAAGGAAATAGAGGGCACTTGTTTTCTCATTTTTTTTTATTTTATTTTTATATAATATATTTGGTGTTAAGATACAAGAAAACGCATGGAGCGAAAGCTATGGCGAAAACAATACCTAAAATAAAAAACGAACTAACAAATAAAAACATCCGGCACCAATCTCTTGAACTTGTGTACGTACCGGTCCCAGGCCCAGATTGGGGCACGACATTAAAACAAGTATGTTCAACGAAACCCTCCTTAAACCAGCGGACAAAGAAAAATAATTAAAAAAGAAACCTAGCTTTCTTGCAACGACAAAAAGTACCCAAAGGAAACTACATTAGGTAATCGGGAAGAAACAGATTCAGTGGCAGAGGACGGGTGGTTGCACATGCCCGCGCAGAAGGGACTAGCTGTTGAGCTTATGCAACTTGCGAGGGCTCCGTTGTGGGGGGCCGAGGTCCATACTGGAGTGTCGGGACTTATGTCCGAGACCCCCTGAACGTGGAAGGTCCTGGCTGGCACTTTGCCGGCACAGGGGAGGATAGCCTGCTCGAAGGTCTCAGGGGCCTCGTCACAGCTGCGGCTGGTGGTCGGGTCGTCGTTGTCCCAGGACGGGTGGGCCCGGAGGTCCCTCTTTCCAGATCTCATCTGGTGAAGGCGGCCCGCAGTGAAGGTGTCAAAGCCCAATAACGGATGGGGCTTTAGCGAGTGGAGATAAGAGTAGTGGGCCGGGTCTGGCGCGGCTTCATCCCATTCCTTCATCAGGAGGTTTCTGCATTTGATCTTGAGCTGGGGGTAGTATTCGTTACGGGACGGGGCGGGGCGGCTTTTCACTTTGTGACCCCGCCGTGACTCCGGCCTGGGGTCAACTCTTTGCCGTTCCTTCCCGCCCTGTATGATACAGGGCCCTGGCCGGGCTGTGGGGCCGGGCGGGTATTTTACTTTCCCCTCTAATTGCCTAGACGGGCCCCTGTCTTCTCGTCCTCCACTCTTGCCCCTGTTCGGGGCCCCAGTTATTCCTCCGAGTGATATTCTCTGACTAAACAAATCGCAGGTTGGGATCTAAGCGGTGTTTGGCTTCTCAATTCTGATCTGGAATCACAATTTGAGATCAGAATTGGCTGGCCAAACACCCTCTAATTACTTAGTATGTCTTGTATGATGACTCCACTATTTGGATATTCCATATAGCAATCCGGCAACTATCTCAAAAGATAGGATTTGAATATAGTGCTCACATTATCATTATGATTTGGGCTTCTAGTTTGAAATAAATAGTGTTTGGAAATCGCTCGAAGTATATGATTGCAAGCGTATAATCTAGGTATGTTTCTAAGTACTTCTAAGAATATGATTCCGGGTACATAACTCTAAGCATATAGTTGTATAGTGGTGCATGCACGATTCCTATCTTCCTGAGGATATCGTCTCTGGCTTATCATTTCGTGATCTCATTCAGGGTGTATGGCTTTGGGCTTATGGCTTTCGGCATTCTGTTTCGGGCGTTTCATTCAAAGACTATTGATTTAGGCGTTACGTCTCACATGCCTTACAAGCCATCTACCCAAATACTAGGCACTATTTAAATCTGGTCTGAGGTTCAGGCAATCACTTACCCTAAACTTGCAGATAGTTGGTTAAACTGGGCGCTCACTATGGTGTATAAAAAGCTATGGTAGCTGACTCTCTTTGGCGTATGGTTTTGGGTGTATGGTTTTGGGTGTATGGCTTTGGGCGTATGGTTTGGGTTTGGGCGTATGGCTTTTGGGCATATGGTTTTGGGCGTATGGTTTTGGGCGTATGGTTTGGCTTTGGGCATAGGGCCTTTGGGCGTATGGTTTTGGGCGCATGGTTTTTGGCGTATGGCTTTGAGCATATGGTTTGGCTTTGGGCGTATGGTTTTGGGCGTATGGCTTTGGGCGTATAGTTTTGACGTATGATTTTGGGGGCACAGCCTTGCAAACGAGGGGAGGCCCAGCTCAAAAGTATACCCTAGCACCCCGCTATCACCCAAGGACAAAATCCTGATAATCCATCCCCCATAGCGAGTGATCCGTGACAACAGGCTAGGCTTTAGAGTAAAGAAATTCAGAACTTACTGACATTCGCAAAGCACGGCGAGGTATCCGCATTATCAAGATCCGGGACACTGGGGTGTGAGTGTATACCCATACTAAATAGCAAGATCAATGATTAGAAACATTATTATACATTCAGATGCATTCGCAACTTCTGCCACCATTTAGGCATCTTATTGAACTCCCACAATGGCTTCCCTGTCTTCTCCACATATGCATCGTGCACTCCTTGATGTGTAAAGTGGACAACACTACACCGATTTCCCACAAAAGAGCCAATATAATGTTCCACTGCATAGGAAGGCATGAAAATAATGGAACTTGGCGAATATATCTTAGTTATTGGAATTGGATAAGATGGGCGGGAGTATCTACATACCAGGGGTACAATCAATCTTGACTCCAAGTTCAGGAAAGCAGGCATCGCCGCTCTCGAAGTCTCTGACTCGGAATACTACTATCGCACACCACCCATGGCATACGTCCTCCAGATCGTTATGGTTATTGGTATTCTTGTTGATGACAAGTGAGCAGGAGGTCCATATTCCAAATGCCTTGTCAACATTGTCAGCTTTCCCATCGTAAATGGTCTCATAGACTGCTGTGTATTTGGAATGCTCCTCCGGGAGGAAGCTCTGAAATAGCGCCTCAACGGTTTTAGTCAATCGTAAAAGGTGTTGGCCTAATTCTTTTAGTGCGTGAATTGTTGATTTCGTGTTATATGACTGGGCTGGCCCGGGTCCAAGTTCAATATTCTGTGTTCGTGATCCCATTCATGGAACGAAGGCACGGTGCCCAATGACACAGCATTTTGTTCTCAAAGTACCGCCCGGGTTATGTTCGCTGCTCCCGTTGCCTGCAGGAGAACTCAGGGTTGTAGCATCCTTGATACTATCGCTTGCAGCCTTGTGAGTAGTATGAGTGCCTTCCATCTCGCTTGGCCTATAGCGCTTCCGGGTACCGCTTGCACCATGTCGCGTATGATCCGCTGCTATATGCCCTTACGCAACATATTTGTGTACCGCCGGTTCAACTTGCCGCATAGCCAACAAGCCTTGCTACTCCCAGCCCCGAATACACATGGGAGGCCTTGCCTAAAGATAGGTTAGTATATAAGCCTAGTCTTAGCCCAAAGGATGAATTACTTACTTGTCCTTTATTATAACAATGCCACCGGTGAACAGGTGTAATTGGGGCTCACTTTCCTCTTCGAAACGCTGCTGCAAGTTGCTATCCGGCTGCAATTTAGGGCGTGAAAAGATTGAGTCCAGAACGTCAAAATCGCCACATTGGTGGTATCTGACGCATGGATGATCGGGAGTTTTCAACATGTGGGAAATATTCTTTTTCATTCAATAAACCTTATTCATATCCAGCCGTAAACATGGTTCCCCCGAATCTAATACAAGCGACGAGGAGATTACTATATACCCTAAATACAGATATTCAACCGAGTTGCAAGCTAAATACAACAATTGCTAATTTCAAGCCCATGCAGAGAGATCGGTTAAATAGCAGAGAATAACACACCTTTGGCATCCATGGTAGAATTTGCAATATCTTCACTTCCACATTCAGAGTTGTGAAGGTGATTCGCAGCTTTTCTTCCTTCGCACATCCACTTGCGCTTCTCCGCATCCCTCTTCTTCAGTTTTGAAAGCGGTCTCGTAGTCTTCCGCAGCCACACAAACTCGCTCAAAGCAAGCTTCCCCCCCGCTCAAAGCAGGATAGAATGAAGTGCGGTTGGTATAGAGCCACGATAAAGGTATCCAAATGTGCTCGAGTGGATGGCGGGTAAGGAGAGACTCGGGCGGGGAGGAACTTGGGTTCAAGAGGGCCCAGCGCAGGACATAGATTCAGAGGGCGGCGGGGCGAATGGTTTCTGTGTCTATGGGAGAAATGGGGAAACAGAAAGAATATCGGGGAAGACAAATCACGCTATGACCTGACAAACTCGACTACCTAGAGCCAATGCAACTAGCCTTTGCACTAGTACGTATTATCTATGACACCATTACCAGTGTATTATTTTGGGCGTACGATTTTGTGTGCGTATGATTTTTCTGTGGGTATGATTTTCATGACAACGCTCCTGTTCCTGTAGCTTATCGTAAGAACTCGAATAAATGGACAATGTATTCAGACTTCTTCAATTTCCCCCTCTGAAAACATAGAATCCTGCTACTCACTCTTACATTTACTTGGGGTGTGCACGTCTGATCGGGCGGACGAGGGTCAGAAAATGCACCCCGTGCGCCCCATCCCTCATGCAGTCCCCCGATTATATGGGGCATTTTCCAATCAATCCATGGCGGCTTGTCATTCACTACCGTATACATTGTTGACTTGACACCTCCTCGGCATGTCTTGGCCACTAGGATAACTTAGGGGATAGTAAAAATGCCTTCTCAATTACTCAGTCAAATTCTATGATTTTATAATGATTTTACACGAAAATTGAATTAGTGGAAACGGGATCTTTTCTTTTCTTTGCCCCCAGTTCCGGCACGCTTGCTGGGTGGAACTCGAATCGTGGTATTAGTTCCTGTCTGTTGTCTTCGACCGGTTAGACGTATAACCGGTAGTGCATCAGTGGTTCCCCATAAAGCCTCCCCCTCCGAACAATCCTCCCACAGGCGGCCCCTTGCGGCTGCTATGCTGCCGGAATCTTCATCACCCTGTTGGTCGATACTTTCATGTTCGCTGAGTCCTTCACCGGGAATCTCAGCCCCACCCTCTTGTGAGCCTTCCTCCTCATCAGTGTCGGATGCAACATACATGTTGACTGTACTATCCGAGATTCTTTCTTCAGCATCTGATTCCTGGGAGCCTCCCAAGTGATCTACATCTTGGTTTCGAGGTGGTCCTCGCCAGGCATATTGAGATTCACCCAGTCCACGCTCAGGTAGTATAGCCTTTGGCTCTCTTCCAAATGCTCGCCTGCCAGCCTGATCAACCAAAGACCATTTGGTGTCCTTCTTGTGTGATTCGTCATCATCGGAGATACAGCCATTATCGTGCTCTATACTTTCTTCCTTCCTATGAGCGCAATACCGATAATCCTCCGTAGCAGCCATTTCTTCAAGTTTTTCTGCCTCCCGTGCACCATCATGACCTGCTAGCTCTTTTCGGAATTCTTCGTTCTCGTAGGATATCACCAGCATTGAAGATGAAATTGTACTGCTTTTGAGTCGTGAGCGCCGATAGGGAATCACATCTCTTGCCATGCTAAACACCCGTGCTACTCCAACACTACCCCCTTGAACAGCGAGAATATCCCTAGCCATCCGTGCTAAATTCGAGAATCTTCTCACAGTAAGCTTCCACAACTCCAGTATATTTGCCTCGTAAAAAATGCCGGCCAGGCAGGCAGGCCTCACGTGTGGGATCCTTAGCCTCAGCTTCTGGCGCGGGCGGCTCAATCTCAGAATCGGTGTTGATGTACCGTAGTGCCTCACTCAGGATAACTGCTCTGTGATTCGAAGAGTAAGGGTGTTTCGATCGACTGTTCAGACCACTCCGTGGAATTGACCTGTCAGGTGCCTGATTATTTATTGGTGCATAGTACAGATCATAATACTCTATCAACTCCTTTTTATATGACTTATCATACTCAGTCTCCCCACTGGCATCAAGATCCCATTCTCGAAAAAGGTTGAGTTTGAAATAGGGATTTAGGCAAGTTCCAATGCCGAACAGAAGACCTCTTGGACATTCTGTTTTACCATACTAAGAGGCGGCCTTCAATTTAGCTTTCACTAGGCCCTCACGAATATCAACCTTCCATTGCATCCGCTTCCGTTCTAACTTGGAAATTTGCATTTCCAAATGATGAAGGATATCTTGATACACTTGAAACAAGCGATGAATGGTGACGCCACGTGTTTTTGACATCCACAAAGTCCAAAATCGTATCGGTTGAAGTACCTCCAAGATGTATTCAATCTGCCTCCACTCTTCCGGGGTTGACAAGAGAGGCGTAACCTCGGCATTGGTTTGTAACCAGTCCGTGGTGAATTCCTGTAGCTGTACAGATCTCTCCAACATATTTAGGGTTGAGTTCCCCCGTGTTTTGACATCATGAAGTAGTGTAGTAGGGATCGTAACCCCGTTATTCTGTATCTCGATGGAGTGTTGACGCCGTTGAGGTGAAGCACCAACCGCAATACTCATTTCCGGATGCTCTACACCATTATTAGCATTATCTCTGACTGAAGGTATGTTAGGTGAGAACAATGTGGAAAACACTTGGTTCTACTTTCACATTGGCGCGCATTCAATTTGGAATAATGGATTTGTGCATATACCCTTGTCTATATATGTACTGGGCAGTTTTATCTCATTTTACAATCTCAAACGCGCGATCTGATAAGCTCTTAGTGCTCGAGTCTGCCGTTCACAGTATTTCTCATCACACATGTGCGTGGCAACCCACAATGCAACGCACAATATGTGCCTGGCAACCAACCATGCAACGCACAATAAGTGCCTGGCAACGCAGAAATTTGAGATCCAAACATTTCAAAAATTTTCTTTTTTGTTTACCACACTCTTATTCTATTCCTATTTCACACAAAACCTGCGCACCTCAACAATACTGTCTCAATCACATGACACAGCTTTTCCGCAACATGCGTTCAACGCTGACAGCACAGCCATGTCACTTCAAGGGGAATAGCAGACTTGGACTGACTCCGGGGGTAAAGATGTGTGATGTGGTTGAATGAACAAGTCCGGAGGTCTCTTTGGAAGCAAGCCTTGGTCACTTCATTCAAGGATTTCCAGAAGAACTTTCTGATCATTCGTGATGGGGCTCAGATGACCCTTGATTGAAGTCATGTTATTGGTCAATACTCTCTCCTGATCTTTGCTTCATTTAAGTGTTAATAGTTCTCAGCTGCTGGCTCATCCGTCCTAACTTGGGTCGCCGCCCCTCCCGGAATATAGGCCCTTAAGTGGCTAAAGAGTTGGGATCGACATCTCCACGCGGTATTAATATCTTCACCACCTGTTGTTGACCATTGAGAGTAGCCCAAGGGAGGGGTGTTCAGCAAGTAGAGGTATCAGAAGGTTCGTGAAAACCGTTATCGTTGGCTAATAAGAGTCATATGATTCTCTCACATCCCCCCATTGCAGCCTGAGAAAGGGAAGTCTGACCCCGTTGCCAATCCACCAAGTTAGGCTTGATATCCTAGCGATCGTTGAGCAACTCAACCTTCCCTTCTTGTCCATCAATTACACCAAAACCAACAGGTGTCGGATCGCCCTTTGTCATGGATTTGCGATTTACATCTTCAAAACTTAGCAACGCTCTCACTATACCTTCTTGGCCATTGCAGACCGTTCATGCAACAGGCGGTCGACTGTAGAAACCTTCTGGTAGATCATGTCGGCTGCCTTTCTGGTAGAGGGGTAGTTTCAGAATACCCTCATGCCCTTTCCCTGAAGCCACTGAGAGCATTTGGTTCAAACTTTGTTTACTCGTAGAATTGAGTTCTGCTCCCAACAAGAGTTTGCCAATACCCTTATGCCCTCGCCATATAGCTCAACAGAGTGGAGGTTGACCATTATTGTTGACAGAATCGGGATCAGAATTTGCTAGCTCTAATAGTCACAGCACTACACTCTCACAGCCATTCCCCCGACCCCATGAAAGAGGCATCCTCGTATTTTTATATGCAGAATCTGGCTTGATATCAATCCTGCCGATTTGGGGCTTAACCACGCCTTGGTACCTGTGTTGGGCGGCTCACAAAGATGTCGACACATATGAAATGTGTGCTATATCCGCATTGACTCCCTTTTTGCCAAGTACAAGTTTCACAATACCAATATCACCATTCCTAGAAGCTGGGAAAAGGGGTGTAGTATGCAAAACATCAACTGAATTGGGATTGGTGTCTTTCCTAATTAGCAGCATTCTTAGCACTTGCTCATGATCTTTCTCAGTCGCACATGAGGGAGGAGTGAGGCTGTACTTATCTACCGAATTGGAATGTACAATGTTTGGGTCGATGGTGATCTTTGGTGATCTTATATTGATACTTTGAGTACCGTTTAGCATTCCTATTCGCTTTGATGTGTCCGCAGGTTGGATTCTGGACTCTTCTCAGCTCAAGCGTAGTCCAACTACTATTTCACCCCCATGTCTGGCAGCCAAGGTATATAGTGTTTGCCTCCTCGAATTCTTTCAATCAATTCCAATAGCACCTCTTTCTATCAAACAATTAACAAGTTTGTGTATACTGAGAGAAGCAGTACTGTGTAATCTGGTAAAACCATCAGAGGAGTGTTCTATCCACCATGTCCAACAATCTCTTGCCGACAGGAAAATACTTGCACATACGTGCGAAGGGTACTGAACCAGCAAAGCCTGTGCAAGATATTTAACCGATTGTGTCAGTTTCTTTGTGGCATGGAATCCAAAGTAGCAGGAAGCGTATTCGGCGAAGGGTAGTATGAATAGGGTGATACGGGGAGACAGAGCAAGGGGCTTGACAGAATCAAAGTTGAGATAAGTAGACAAACTTCTGCAATGACAGAGTGAGAGTTTTGCAAAATATTTAGGTGGGCATGCAGATACTCCTGGAGGGTTGAATGCACGAGGCTGACTGTTTCTCTCAAGACTTTTGATAACTGTAGTCGAACACCTCGCCGCTGGGTGTCTGAGCCCAAGGGCCCAAAAGTTAAGAAGATACTTTAAAGGATGGTAGATGTTGGTCTCAAGACTCCTAATAACTATAGATGAACACCTCCCTGGTCGCAAGCTGGGTGCTGGGGCTTGGAGGGCATAAACATACATTAGAACTAAAGGATGTTCCTCATAACACTTCGGTTAATAGTAGGCGAACAGCTCTCCACTGGGTAGCCGACCGCCCCGGGCTGCAGGTTATGGAAATATTTTTGGATCAGGAGAATGAAACTCTTAATACTCTGGATAACTATGGTCAAATACCACTCTTGTGGGCGGTTGAATAGGGGAAAATGGCGGTCTGAAGATTCGGTGAAGGGAAGATGATGTCGCTCTCAACACGCGGGATAATGGTGGTTGAACACCTCTCTTGCAGGTCACTGAGTCATAGGACGCGGAGGCTATGCAAATGCTTTGGGACGGGGAGAATGTCACTCCCCATACTCCGGATCATGGTAGTTGAACACCACTCTCACGGGTCACTGAGTGCTGAGATACAGATGTTATGATGACAGTTTGGGGTGGGAATAATGTCACTCTCAACTCTCTGGAAAATGGTGGTCGAACACCTCTGTTGTAGGTGGCTGCGTGTGGGGGCCCAGAGGTGATGAATATACTTTTGAAAAGGGCGGATGTCCCTCGCAACACTTCGAATAACTGTGGTCGAGTACCTCTCAAGTTAGCAGCTGAGCTCGTGGGGCTGGAGGTTACGAAGATACTTTAGTGACAGGAGAATATCAGTCTGAACACGCTGGATACTCTGATAAGGGAAACAAATTTGGCAACATGGCTCCGGATAATAAATATGACAGTATACGCTTGACCGGTCGGTCAAGGGGCAGCTAGTCTTATTATGTACTGGACAGTTGGTCAAAAAAACGTGCTATCTAATCTTATGCAAAAACGCCAATCAACTAATCTCGTTGATCTGTGATCACAGATACTATACTCAGTATTTGTGATCACACCATGTGATGAGCCTCAAATGTTAACCTGCTGGGCTCGTACATGAATGCTTGCGTTCTTACATACTCTCCCACCATACTCCCATCCATATTCTTATTACCTTTACTGAAAGCAAATAATAACCAATCATTCTTTCTTCCTACATTGATCCTGCCCTTTCATATTGCCTAATTGTTTGACGCCCCGTTAATCTCCCTGGCAATTGAGCTTAGTCCACCATGCCAGTGTGTGGACGCTACAGGCAGGAGAAGCCAGAGTCCGCTTTCCGGCACACTTTGAGAGGTAGCCTGCTGCGTACTTGCCAGGAGTCCTTGGTAAGGCCTCCCATTTTACATCTCACTTTCAACCTTACCACTACCTGATACTGACACTATTTCTGACCCAAACAGAATAGAAGAAGGAATCCAAGAAGGGCCCAGGTTGCGGTGGAACTTCAACAACAACCTGATTTACAAACACCAAACACGAGAGGTACAGTTATTCTGCCCTTGATAATAGACCATATCTGAGTGTATCATAAGTTCCGGTGGATGAAGCGGCAATCGGAGAAGCAGTGGTCGGGCTGAGAAATGAGGGATCTGGTATGGTAGTCCTCTTTAGTAAAATCCCTTTTACTTATATGTGGAATAGTGTATGAAAATGGGGGAGTACGTGTAGGAAATATGGTGGACCAGGGGCAGAATACGGAAGGTAGATTTTTCATTAACCATTATTATAGTAGGTGATAGCTGATATGTAGAAAAGTGGCAGGTATAGAGAGCGCAATGGGAGGACTGGAGGTCGTGCTGGATGAGGTACCAGAGGGTAGGCTGATTTCACTCAGTTCTGAGAAACAGATGCTAACAATTCATAGAAACTGCAAACATAGGGCAGAAGTGCAGACGCTGTAGGCAGGAGAAGCCGATTGAAGAGTTTGATGTCGACACTAGAGGGGTGCCACGGGTGACGTGCAGAATATGTCTGGTGAGTGCTATACACTAGAGAATATACACGTAATACCCCACAGGGTAGATGAAGCTAATAGGTGAGAGTACAATACAGGCATCGGCATGAGCAAACCGAGTAGCTGGTGAGCTAGAAGCCGTAATTCCAAGGCCACGTGCAGCTGCCCATAGAGGTCCACTGGTGCAACGCCAGTGTAACGGGGGCACTCTGTAGGAAGACGGATCCTAAGATTGCGACCGCACCGAAGACTCAAAGTAGAAGTAAGGATCAAAATAAAAGATAAAGATAATTCAAAGTAGAATCAAGCGGTAAAACTTA